>Ga0163144_10002137_pt1 | contig 46216 bp, 25 predicted proteins | sample OliLak19BULKMAT1_FD_123175 | JGI IMG/M metagenome (GOLD analysis project Ga0163144, IMG submission 123175) | Freshwater microbial mat bacterial communities from Lake Vanda, McMurdo Dry Valleys, Antarctica - Oligotrophic Lake LV.19.BULKMAT1 | ecosystem: Environmental > Aquatic > Freshwater >... | reverse complement strand
GTCGTCGGGCATGATCTGGTGCGCTTCGGCCAGCAGGGCCGCTCGCTCGATGGCGTTCTCGAGCTCGCGGATGTTGCCGGGCCAGTTGTAGCGGGTCATCATCTTGGCCGCTTCCGGATTCACGCCGTCGAGCTTCTTTTTGAGCTCCTGCGAGAACTTCCGGATGAAGTGCATGGCCAGCGGCAGGATGTCTTCCTTGCGGTCGCGCAAGGGCGGCGTCTCGACGGTGACGACGTTGAGACGGTAGTACAAGTCCTCGCGGAAGTGTCCCGTCGACACCATGTTGACCAGATCGCGGTTGGTGGCGGCGATGAGCCGCACGTCCACCTTGAGGGTGCGCGTGCCACCCAGCCGCTCGAACTCGTGTTCCTGCAGCACGCGCAGGATCTTGGCCTGCGTGCTGGGACTCATGTCGCCGATTTCGTCGAGAAAGAGCGAGCCGCCGTCGGCCTGCTCGAAGCGGCCGATGCGCTGCCGATCGGCGCCCGTGAAGGCGCCCTTCTCGTGTCCGAAGAGTTCGGATTCGAGCAGGTTCTCCTGCAGCGCCGCGCAGTTCACCTTCACGAAATTGCGGCCGGTGCGCAGCGAGTTGTGGTGGATGGCGCCGGCGATGAGTTCCTTGCCGGTGCCGGTCTCGCCGCGGATGAGCACGGTGGAGTTGCTCTTGGCCACCTTGCGCACGACGCCGAGCACGCGCTGCAGGGTGTCGCTGCTGCCGATGATCTTGTCGAAGTTGTAGTTCTCCTGCTGCTCGTGGCGCAGGTAGTCGAGCTCGTGGCGGAGGCGCTTCAATTCGAGCGCCTTCTCGATCTTGACTTCCATCTCCTCGATCTCGAACGGCTTCTGCACGTAGTCGAACGCGCCGTTCTTCATCGCCTCGACGGCGGTGGAGACCGAGCCGAACGCGGTCATCAGGATGACCGACGAGGTGGGATGGGTGGTGCGCGTGGTGCGCAGCACGTCCATGCCGTCGGAGCCGCCCATGCGCAGGTCGCTCACCACCACATCGAAGTAGCCGTTGTGCAGCCGCTCGATGGCGGCGTTGCCGTTGGGGGCCTCTTCCACCTCGTGGCCCGCCGTGCGCAGCGCCAGGGCCAGGCCCCGCCGCAGCGCGTCGTGATCGTCGGCAACCAGAATTCGACTCATGTTCGTTCCGCTCCTACCACACCCGCGCGTCGCCGCTCACGGGGAGCGTGACGCGGAATTTCGTGCCGGTGCCAGGCCGGCTCCTCAGATCGATGCGCCCGTCATGGGCGTCGACGATCTTGCGCACGATCGCGAGTCCGAGGCCGGAGCCCTGAGCCTTGGTCGTGAAGAACGCACTGAAGATCTTGTCGACGAGCTCGGGCGGCACGCCCGGGCCGTCGTCGGTCACCTCGACGACGATCGTCGGAATGGGGTGCAGGCCGTCGAGGGGCAGCGCGCCGTCTTCCTCGCGGGTCACCTCGCGAGCCGTGATGGCCACCGCGCCGGTGCCGTTCAGCGCCTCGTAGGCGTTGATCAGCAGGTTGGCGAACACCTGCATGAGCTGCGTCTTGTCGGCGTCGATGAGCGGCAGGCCCTCGGCGATGTCGAGGCGCACGTCCACCTCACCGCGCTTGGCCGTGCCGTCGGCCATGGTCACGGCCGCGTCGACCGCCGCCGACACCGAGGTGCGTTCCATCTGCAGGCGCACGGGCCGGACGAAGTCGAGGATCTCCTGCACGATGCCGTTGGCCATCTTGGCTTCGTTGATGATGTCGCCCACGAGCGCCGTCGCCTGTGCGTTGTCGCGCAACTGGCGGCGCAGCAGGCCGGCCATCACCTCGATCCCGGCCAGCGGGTTCTTGATCTCGTGCGCCACGGCCGCGGCCATCTCGCCGAGCACCGCCAGGCGGTCGCGCAGCCGTTCGCGTTCTTCGAGCTGCTCGACGCGGGTCAGGTCCTTGAAGAACATCGCCGCGCCGATCGTCAGCCCCTCGCTGTTGCGGATGAGCGACAGGGTGTAGCCGAGCACCTTGTCGCTGGGGGTGAGGCGGAGTTCCGCGCGGTTGGGCAGGAAGGCCAGCTCATACGCGCCCGCGAGCACGCGCACGATGGCGGGGTGGGCATGGAAGACCTCGGCGAAGGGGCGGCCCAGGTAATCCTCGCCGGCCGGCAGGCCGAAGATGCGGCACGACTCGTCGTTGATGAGCACCAGCGCGCCACCGCGGTCGATGGCCAGCACCCCGTTGCGCATGTGCGCGACCAGGTGCCTGAAAAAGGCGTCGTCGACGAAATGGGCCGCGGCAATGGGCGCGCGATGGGCCGGCCCAGGGCGCGTGGGAGGCACCGTGGCCTTGGCGGGGCGACGTGCGGCGGCAATTTTGGGGGCAGGCATGGCTCAGCTGTGCCGACCTCATACGCAACTGTCGTGCCTGTTACGACAATGACGAGTTCAGCTGAGGCTGACGTGTCGAATTGTGTAAGTTTGGACGTTTCCCAGCGTCTTGGAGACGAAATCGGTATCGGCGATCCAGAAATTGTCATCGCCGGACGGTGAATCATGACGAATCCCGGCCATCAGCGTCGGCCCAACTGGCACACATCGAGACGGGCGGGACCTACCTGGCCGGCAGCGCGGTGCGCAGCTCTTCGGCCTCGGCCTGTAGCATCTCCCACTGACCGAGCAGGTCGCCCACGTCCCACATCAGCGCCTGGTGCTGGTCGAGCACCGGCTTCAACGTCTCGTGGTTGTCGTAGAACCCGGGCGCGGCCATCTCGGCCTCGACCCGCTTCACGGTGGTCTCGCGTTCTGCGATGCGCCCTTCGAGTTCGGTGATGCGGGCGGCCAGGGCCTCGTAGGCGCGCTCGCGCTTCTTCTTCTCGGCCGCCTCGCGCTTGCGCTGGTCGTAGTCGGCGGCGCTGCCGGCGGCCGGGGCCGGAGGTGAGGCGGGCGCTGGCGCGCCCTTGCGAGTGGCCGGCGTCACGGCGGCGGAGCGGGCTGCGGGGGGCGCCGGGGCGCCGGGCGTGGCGGGCCGCGGGGTGGCCGCGGCGCCGCCCTGCGCCTTGCTCCACAGGAAGGCGGTGTAGTCGCCGGGATAGACCTGCGCCTTGCCGCCGCCCACCTCCATCACCTTCGTCGCCAGCCGCTCGACGAAGTAGCGGTCGTGCGACACGAAGATCAGCGTGCCGCCGTAGTCCATGAGCGCGTCGAGCAGCACGTCCTTGGAATCGAGGTCGAGGTGATTGGTCGGCTCGTCGAGCACGAGCGTGTTCGACGGCCGCAGCAGCATGCGGGCCACGGCCAGGCGCGTGCGTTCCCCGCCCGACAGCACGCCGGCCTTCTTGTAGACGTCGTCGCCCGAGAAGAGGAAGCCGCCGAGCACGTTGCGGATGGCCGGCACCATGTGATGCGGGGAGCCGTCGGCCAGTGTCTCGTAGACGGTCAGCGTGGGGTCGAGGCGGGTGGCCTCGTCCTGCGCGAAATACTGCATCACGAGCTGGTGGCCTTCCTCGCGCACGCCGCGGTCGGGCGCCTCGGCGCCGGCGATCATGCGCATCAGCGTCGACTTGCCCGCGCCGTTCGGCCCGACGAGCGCCACGCGATCGCCGCGCTCGATCTGCAGGCTCACGCCCTCGATCACCTGCTTGTCGCCGTAGTGCTTGTGCACCCGCTGCAGGTCGAGCACGGTGCGACCGCTCTTCACGGCAGCGGGGAACTGGAAGCGGATGCGCTTGCGCTCGGGCGGCACCTCGATGCGCACCACCTTGTCGAGCATCTTGATGCGGCTCTGCACCTGCGCGGCCTTGGTCGCCTGGTAGCGGAAGCGGTCGATGAACTCCTGCACGCGGCCGATCTCGTCGTCCTGCTGCTTCTTCGCCTCGCGCAGCCGGTCCATGCGCTCGGCGCGCTGCACCAGGTAGGTGGAGTAGTTGCACGCATAGTCGGTGATGGTGCGCAGTGCCAGATCGGCGATGCGATCGACCACCGCGTCGAGGAAGTAGCGATCGTGCGAGACCAGGATGACCGAGTGCGGATAGCGCGCGAGGTAATCCTCGAGCCAGTTGCGGGCTTCGAGGTCCAGATGGTTGGTCGGCTCGTCGAGCAACAACAGTCCGGGCGCACTCAGTAGCAGCTTGGCCAGGGCCAGGCGCATCTGCCAGCCGCCGGAGAGATGCCCGGCTTCGAGTTCGAAGTCGCTCTGGCTGAAGCCGAGCCCGCGCAGAATCGTCGCCACCTTCAGGTCGATGGCATAGCCATCGCCCATCCGGAAGCGCTCCTGCAGGCCGCTGTAGCGATCGAGCAGCGTGTCGTGCTCGGCCGCCGGCACCGCTGGATCGGCCAGCCGGTGCTCGAGGTCGTGCATCTCGGCCTTCATGTCGAGCAGCGGCTTCAGCGCATCGCTCGCCTCGGCGAACACGGAACGCCCCGAGTACGCCAAGCCGTCCTGCGGCAGATAACCTACGGTGAGCGCGGTCGGGCGAACCACCTCGCCGCCGTCGGCCTCGTCGATCCCGGCGAGGATCTTGAGCAGGGTGGTCTTGCCGGCGCCGTTCGGTCCACACAAGCCGACGCGGTCGCGGTCGCCGACGTGCCAGGTGACCTGGTCGAGCAGCACACGCTCGCCGTAGCGCTTGGTGAGTGACGAGAGTTGAATCATGACGCGACCGGGCGCTGACCCAGCACGCGCGCGGCTGTAGCGGCGATTTCGGCCGGGCGGCTCGGCTTGACGAGATAGCCGGCCACGCCGAAATTGAGCGCTTCGATCGCCGCGGCTTCCGTGGAATGGCTGGTCACGATCATCAGGCGCAGTCCAGGGGCGGCGCGCCGGGCGTCGCGCACGAGCGCGAAGGCGTCGAGGCCCGGGATGCGCAGTTCGCTCACCAGCAGGTCGTAGGAGTGGCGGGCGAGGCGTTCGGCTGCCACCACGCCGTCGGGCGCGGTATCGACGGTGTGGCCGGCGGCGCGCAGTGCGCTCGACAGCACGTCACGGCTGGCACCGTCGGGGTCGACCACGAGCACGCGCCGCCCCGGTCCGGCCGGCGGGGGGTGGGGCACCGGCACGGGGCCGGGCCGGCCCGCGGCCGGTGGGCGCTGGTCGAGCCAGGCGTCGATGTCGGCCCGCCGGAAGCGCCACTGGCGGCCGACCCGTACGGCCGGAAGCTTGCCGGCGTCGATGAGGCGATAGACCGTGCGGAGGTTCACCTGGAGGTAGGCGAGCACCTCGTCGGTCGTCAGGAAGGCCTCGTGGTCTGGCTTGGGGATGATCACGGGAAGATTGCCCCAATTGTATCCTGCCGGAACCGCGAACTCGTGATTGCCTAGGGCTTTGCGGCTGCGCTGGCGGCCACCGACTCCTATCATGGGGAGGGCGCCATGGCGCACCGCGCGCCGGGACCGACCAAACCCGTCCCGACGCCGTCAAAGACAGTGTTGGGGCTCGACATCACAGGGCCGCCGCCGGGTCACTCCGCGCGGCGAGTCCACGGGGAAGGGGCGACGCTGACCGTGCAGGGATTGACGATCACCGACGAGGAACTCGTCGTGCGATCCCAGGAGGGCGACGTCGACAGCTTCAACCAGCTGATCAAACGCTGGGAGCGGCCCATCTATGCCTTGGCCTACCGCACACTCGGGCGTGAAGAAGACGCCCGGGACGTCTGCCAGGAGACCTTTTTCCGCGCCTACCGGGCACTCAAGGGCTTCAAGGGCGAGGCGAAGTTCTCGTCGTGGCTCTACCGGATCGCGCTCAATTTGTGCCGCGACTGGATGCGCCGGCAGCGGCGCGCGCCCACCGTGCAGATGCCGGAAGACGCCGACATCGCCGAACTGGCGGCCGAGGGCGGCCCGGTCGAATCGATCGAGACCCTGGTGGGGCGGCGCGAACTCAGCCGGGCGGTCGAGCGCGCCATGGCGACGCTGCCCGACGAGCAGCGCACGGCCATCATGTTGAAGGAATACCACGGCCTGACGTTTCAGGAAATCGCCGACCTGCAAGGCTGTCCGCTCAGCACCGTGAAGACCCGGCTGTATCAGGGTCTGAGCGTCGTGCGGCGGCAATTGGAAGCGGGCGGCATGTCGGTGGCCGACATCCGCGGGGACGCATCATGAGCACACGGTTCACCTGCGACGACACCGAGACGCTCGTCGCCTACCTCTACGACGAGATCGAGCCGGTGCAGCGCGACGCGGTGGCGCGGCACCTGGTCGAGTGCGCGCGGTGCCGCACCGAGCTCGGCGCGCTCGGCGGGGTGCGGCAGGCGCTCGCGCAGTGGTCGCCGCCGGCGCCGCCGTTGCGTTTCAGCGTGGTGCAGACCGCGGTGCCCGAGCCGGCACCAGGCAACGTGATTCGCCCGGCGGTGCCAGCATGGCAGAGCGTGCCGGTGTGGGCGCAGGTGGCGGCCGCGACGCTGGCCGTGGCGGTGGGCGCGGCGGTGGCCAATGTGCAGGTGCGCCACGACGCCGCGGGCTGGACCGTGTCCACGGGCTGGATGGCCCCGGCCGTGCCGGGCGCACCAGCCGGCGCGGCCCCGCTGGCCGCCGACGATGCCTGGAAGCCGGCGCTCGCGGCGCTGGCGCAGTCGCTGCGCGACGAACTGCACGAGCGCGAGGCCACGATGCGGCCGGCCGCGACCCCGGCCGCCACGCCCGGCACCGCCGCCCGGCCCGCGTCCGAGGCCGACACCCTGGCCCGTGTGAACACGCTCATCGAGGCCAGCGAGCGGCGCCAGCAACAGGAGCTCGCGCTGCGGCTCACGCAGTTCGATCGCGACCTCGACCTGCAGCGGCGGGCCGACCTCGTGCGCATCGATCAGGGCATCGGGCAGCTCGAGGGCCGCACGGGCGCCGAGGTGGCGCGCCAGCGGCAGATGTTGGATCTCATCGTTCGCGCCGGGCTGAGGCCGCCCCAGTAATGCAGAGGCACACCGTCATGACACGCACGACCTCGACCTTCGCGGCGGCCGTCGTCGCTCTGGCCACCACCGCGTCGGCCCAGCCGGCCGCGCCAACCCTCGACCAGAGCCAGCTCCGCCATCAGATTTATCTGATGGAGGGCGCCCTCGCCCGGGCCGTCACCGCCGGAGCGGCGCGGCTCAATCAGGAGTTCCGCTCGGTCATGCCCGACATGATTGTCGTGGCCGGGGAGTCCAACGCGCGCGGCTTTCACCTCGCCGAGTATGGCGTCTTCTTCGACGTGGAAGTGCCGGTGTTGCGTCAGAGCATGATGTGGAGCCTGCGCGCCATGCTCGACCAGGACGACCAGGGTGCAGCCGAGGCACTGGCGTCGCTGCGCGCCGTGGTTGCGACCACCAGCGGCCCCGAACGCGCCTCGGCCGAGAACGCGCTGCGGCGGCTCGAGGCGCAGTTGCGCCCGCTTGGTGTCGCGCGCCGCTCGGACGTGGGCGGCCTCCAGGCGGCCGCTCGCACCACCGGCACGCCCGCCAGCGCGCAGAGCGTGCCGAGTGCGCCGCGCAAGGCCATCAAGTCGGAGTTGCTCGACGACCCGAACAAGGCCTACACCGACGCGGTCGTGCAGGCGCTCATCGACGCCATGGTGGACTTCTCGCTACCGATGGTCTCGTCGCTCCAGCCCGACGAGTACTTGACGGTGGCGGCCCGCGACAACGAGCGGCGCGACCTGCTGGCGCCACCCAATCCCTATGAACAGGTGTCCACCTTCACCCTGCGCATCAAGGCCGCCGACCTGGCGGCCTATCGCGCCGGCAAGATCGACCGCGATGACGCCCGCAAGCGCGTGCAGGTGCAGGAGTTCTGAGGGAGCTTTTTCCCTGCCACGGTGTCTGAGTCTGTAGCCGGCACCGGACAACCCGGTCCGCCCCGCGGTATCCTACGCGCCATGCGCTACACGCTGCTCCTCGTGCCCATGATGCTTGCCACGCTGGCGGGCTGCTCGAAGGTGAATCCGGTCGAGGTGCTCGAGCCGCTCGACGTCACCACGGGCTGGTTCGACGCGGGCATCATGGCCGACGGCAAGAACAAGCTCGTCCCCACGGTGTCGCTCAAGTTGCGCAACAAGGCCGCCGAACCGATCACCGGCGTGCAGATCATGGCGGTGTTCCGCCGGGTCGGCGAGCAGGAGATGTGGGGCGAGCACTACGGCTGGGCGGTGCGGCGCGACGCCCTCGCGCCGGGCGCCGCCACGAGCGACATCGTGATGCGGTCGCAGCTTGGCTATACGGGCGAGCAGCCGCGCATCCAGATTCTGCAGCACAACGCCTTCATCGACGCCAAGGTCGAGGTGTTCCTGAAGAAGGGCTCGCAGGTGTGGGCGAAGCTCGGCGACTTCCCGATCGAACGGCAACTGCTCACGCAGTAGTAGCCCGCCTATAATCGCCGGCATGCCCGAGGCATTCGCGACACCCCCCCAGACCCTCGAGCGGCGCCTCAGTGCCCTCGACGCCGCCGCGATCGTCGTCTCGAACGTGATCGGCGGCGGCATCCTGTTCACGCCGCCGCAGGTGGCGGCCATGGTGCCGCACCCGTTGCTGTTCCTGGCCACCTGGCTGGCGGCCGGCCTGCTCGCGTTCGCCGGAGCCATGGCCTACGCGGAACTGGCGGCCCTGCGACCGCGCGCCGGCGGCGAGTACGTCTATCTGAATGCTGCGTTCGGCCGGGTGGCGGCGTTCCTCACCGGGTGGACCTCGTTTGTCGCCGGCTTCTCGGGCGCAATTGCGGCGAGCGCGGTCGTGCTTGCGTTCTACCTCGGCCGCTTCTTCCCGATCGCCGGCAGCGACCAGGCGCTGGCGTCGTTGCCGCTCGGGCCGGTCACGCTGGCCGTGTCACCGCAAAGCCTGACCGCACTCGTCGCCATCTGGCTGATGTCGTGGGTGCATCTGCGCGGCGTCGGTCCCGGACGGTTCGTTGGCAACCTGCTGGCCACGCTGAAGGTCTCGGCGCTGCTGCTCTTCATCCTGCTCGGCTTCTCGTTTGGCGTGGGGTCGTTCGAGAACCTCGCCACCGCCTCGTCGGCCGCGGCCACGGGCGGCGGCTGGCTCTTCGCGCTGGTGCCCGTGCTCTTCACCTACGCCGGCTGGAACGCCGCGTCCTATGTGGCGGAGGAAGTGCGCGACCCCGGCCGCAACGTACCCAAGGCGCTGGCGCTCGGCACGCTCGCCGTGGTCGTGATCTACCTGTTGCTCAACACGCTCTATCTGTATGTGCTGCCGGTGGGCGAGCTGGCCGCCGTGCGCGGCAGCGTGCTCGACGTGATTGCCGACCGGCTGCTCGGCCCGCGCGCTGGCGACATCATGGGCGTCGTCTCGATCGTGAGCCTGCTGGCGAGCATCTCGGCCATGGTCTTTGCCGGACCGCGCGTCTACTACGCGATGGCCCGCGACGGCATGTTCTTCCCGGCGGCGGCCAAGGTGCATCCGACCTATCGCACGCCCGCCACCTCCATCGTGGCGCAGGCGCTGTGGAGCTCGGTGCTCGTGCTCACGGGCAGTGCCACGGCGCTCACCACCTACACCGGGTTCTCGATCATTCTGTTCAACGGCGTGGCGGTGGCGGCTCTCTTCGTCTTGCGCCGCCGCGAGCCCGACGCGCCGCGGCCGTACTCGACCTGGGGTTATCCGGTGGTGCCGGCCATTTTCGTGGGGGTGAGCGCCGTCATCGTGGCCAACGCCCTGTGGACTGATCTGGTGCAGCCGCTCTCGGCGGGCACCCAAGTGGGGCCGTCGGCGGCCGGCCTGCTCATCATCGTGCTCGGCCTGCCGCTCTACGCCTGGTTCACCAGGGCGTCGACCCGCGCCTGAAGGGCGTCGACGGCTGCTCGCAGCAGTGTGCGGGGGCGCGGGGAACCGCCGTACACGACGAAGGCCGGCACGGGGTGCCGGCCTTCTGTCCGTCTGGTCGCGCGGTGAGCGCTACGGCGTGGCCGTCATCTCGCCGCGATAGGTGACGGTGCGGCCGGGCTGCACGCGCACGTCGAAGGTGAGCGTGTCCATGCCGGGCTTGCGCACCTCGATGTGATAGCCGCCGTCGTCGATCCGCAGTTGCTGCCACACCCCGTCGAAGTCGTCGACGATGCCCGCGTAGTAGCCGTCGACGTAGACTTCGGCGTCCTTCGGGTTCACCTTGAACCGCAGGCCGCCGATGCTCCAACCGTAGGGGCCGCCGTAGGCGCCGAACCCGCCACCGTAGCCGCCCCACTGATTGCCGTGGTAGCCGCCCCACTGGTTGCCGAAGTAGCCGCCCCACTGGTTGCCGAAGTAGCCGCCCCACTGGTTGCCGTAGGAGCCCCCCCAGCCATACGAGCTGTAGCCCGCGCCGCCGAAGCCGGCATACCAGCTCCAGGGGTCGTAGGCGTAGTAGCCAAGACCGCCGATGCCGTTGTAGTAGCGGCGGCCGTAGGACGGCGCGTAGGCCACTTGGGGCGGTCGCGAGCCCCGGCCGCGCGGCACGGCCTGGCCGGCGCCGGTGTCGCGGCTGCCGTCGTAGCCGCCGCGGCCCCTGCCACCGTTGCCGGGGGCGCGCACGCCGCCGCGCGGCCGCGCGCCGCTGTCGCCGCCCGCGGAACGTCCGCCCCCGCTGCTGCCGCCGCCGCGGGTCGAGCCGCCGCTGCCACCACCACCGCTCCGGCGCCGACCGCCTTGCCCTTCCTCGAACGCGGCGGATGCGGCCGGCGCGGCCTCGGCGACCGGGCGCACCCGTGTGCGCACCTCTTGGGTGGCGTTGTCTTCACGGGCGCGCGGGGCGCGCACCGACGCCGCGCTGCGGTCGCCCCGCTCGCCGCGCGAGCGCTCCACGACCTGGGCTGGCGCCGGGTCTTGCTGTTGAGGGACGGGCGGCGGTTCCTGGGCTCTGGCGGGAACGGCCGCCATCGCTGCCAGCAACACGGCAGCGGGGAAGACGCTTCGAGCACTCATCACGACACCTCGAGAGATCAGGGCAGACGGCACGAAAGCACGATTTGCAACATCGCTGCCAGTCCAGGCACCGCCGGTTGTGAAGAAAATCACGGGCAGCCGTCCAGATTCCTTGACAGTCGTTTTCTCCAACGGGGACACTTGGCAGCGCGGTTCGTGTCGTCCCGCCATCCGCCACCGCTTCATGCCGTCCCAGGTCCAGCCGTTCGCGACCGCGCACCCCGTTGGTGCGCCGTTCTCGCGGTGCACGCCAGTCAAGCGGTGGGCGGCATTCGCCGTGGCCGTCATGCTGGCGTCGGCGTGCGGCAAGAAGGGGCCCCCGCTCGCGCCGTTGCAGCGCGTGCCGGCGAAGGTGGGCGCCTTCGCGGCCCACCGGGCTGACCAGGCCGTCTTCCTCACGCTCACCGTGCCTACGGCCAACATCGGCGGGGATCAACCGGCCGACGTCGCGGTGGTGGAGCTCTACGCCCTCACCTCGGCGGCGGCCCCCCCGGATCTCGCGACGGGGCGTGTGCCGGCCGCCCTCACGCTGGTGTCGTCATTGCCTGTGCGACGGCCGCTACCCCCGCCCCCGCCGGTGAAAGAGGGCCTGCCGCCCGTACCGGCGCTGCCGGTCGAACCCGGGCTGGATCAGGGGGCGACCGCGGCATTCCGCGAGGCGCTCACACCCGCCCTGGCGCAGGTGGCTGCTGCCGCTGACCCGCTCGCCGCCCCCGCCGCCGCGGTCGAGGACCTCGACGCGGCCGTGGATCCGGCGGTGGCGCTGTCGCTGCCCCTCGTCTACGTGCCGGCGACGTCGGCCGTGCGCCGCCACTACGTGGCCGTGGCCGTGAGCCGGCAAGGACGGCGGGGCCCGTGGAGCGACTGGCAGAGCGTGCCACTCGGGGCGACCTCCGGTGCGCCGAACATGTCGGCGCCGGCGTTCACCGACACGTCGCTCACAATCACCTGGGCGCCCGCGCCCGACGCCCGCGTCGCGCCCGCCCCGCCGGCTGAAGGCGCCCTCGACTCGCGGCCGTTCGGCCCGGCGCTCGCCGTGACGCGCTACAACCTCTACGCTGCCGAGGCGGTGGCGACTGCCGCGACTGGCGCCGCCACGCGGCCCGCGCCATTGAACGAGGCGCCACTGACCGCGCTCACCTTCAATGTGACCGGCGTGACGTTCGGCGCCGAACGCTGTTTCGTGGTGCGCGGCAGCGACGCCCTCGACGGCGTGAACGTGGAGGGGCCGGCCTCGGCGCCGGGCTGTGTGACGCCGCGCGACACCTTCCCCCCAGCGGCGCCGGCGGCACTCGAAGCCGTAGCCGGGTCCGCGCTGATCAGCCTGATCTGGGAAGCCGTCGAGGCGCCCGACCTGGCCGGCTACCTGGTCTACCGCGGCACGGCGCCGGGCGAGCCGACCGAGGCGCTCACGCCCGCGCCGATCGGCGCGACCAGCTTCGAAGACCGCAGCGTCACCCCCGGCGTGCGCTATGTCTATGTCGTCGTCGCGGTAGACTCGGCGGTGCCGGCGAATCGCAGCGTGCGGTCGAATCGGGCGGAGGAAACGGCGCGACGGTGAACTGGGTGCTGGGGCTGGGGGCTGGGGCGTGCCGCGTCACGCCGACTGCGGTGTCCTTTTCCGGAATGAGACGTGATGGACAAGATCTACCGGGTGCGGCAGGGCATGGGCGGGCGTTACGTGGTGGAGCGGGACAACGCGCTCTACTGGCTCGAGGGCGACGTGTTCGGCGACTACCGTCCCGGGGCAGGCATCGACGAGCCGCTCCGCGACTTCGTGGCGCCGCTGACGCCGTCGAAGATCATGGCGATTGGCCTCAACTACAAAGACCACGCCACCGAGATGAAGAAGGCCCTGCCGGCCGAGCCGCTGCTGTTCATCAAGCCGGCCACGACCGTGATCGGGCCCGAGGCCGGCATTCGCATCCCGTCGTGGTGCGGTCGCGTCGAACACGAAGCCGAGATGGCGGTGGTGATCGGCCGGCGCGCGTCGCGCGTGAAGGCCAAGGATGCGATGGACTACATCCTCGGCATCACCTGCCTGAACGACGTCACCGCCCGCGAATTGCAGGTCAAGGACGTGCAGTACTCGCGCGCCAAGGGCTTCGACACGTTCGCGCCCATTGGTCCGTGCATCGCCGTGGGCCTCGATCCTTCGGAGCTCGAGGTCGAAGGCTGGGTCAACGGCCAGAAGCGCCAGCACTCGAACACCCGCGAGTTGATCTTTCCCGTGCCCTACATCGTCGAGTGGCTCACGCGCTTCTGCACGCTCGAGCCCGGTGACGTGATCACCACCGGCACCCCGTCCGGCGTGGGTGCGCTCGTGCCCGGTGACCGCGTGATGGTCAAGGTGCAGGGCGTGGGCGCGCTCAGCAATCCCTGCGTCGAGGCCGAGTGAGCGCGATCGATCCCCTTGCCACGCTGCGCGACCGCGAGCGGCGCGCCGAGCTCGGCGGCGGCGAGGAACGCCTGCGCCGGCAGCACGAGGCCGGCAAGCTCGTGGCCCGCGAGCGCATGGAGCTGCTCTTCGACCCCGGCACGTTCGAGGAAGTCGACAAGCTCGTCACGCACCGCTGCCTCGACTTCGGCATGGCGACGCAGATCGTGCCGGGCGACGGCGTGGTCACCGGCCACGGCCGCGTCGATGGCCGCGTCGTGTACGGCTTCGCGCAGGACTTCACCGTCTTCGGCGGCTCGCTCTCCGAGACCAACGCCGCCAAGATCGTGAAGACCATGGACATGGCCATGAAGGCCGGCGCGCCGATCGTCGGGCTCAACGACTCGGGCGGGGCGCGCATCCAGGAAGGGGTGATGTCGCTCGGCGGCTACGCCGACATTTTCCTGCGCAACACGCTGGCGAGCGGCGTCGTGCCGCAGATTTCGGCGATCCTCGGCCCCTGCGCTGGCGGCGCCGTCTACTCGCCGGCGATCACCGACTTCATCGTGATGGTGAAGGCGTCGAGCTACATGTTCATCACCGGCCCCGACGTGATCAAGACGGTCACCCACGAGGATGTGACGAAGGAAGAGCTCGGCGGCGCCATGACGCACAACGAGAAGAGCGGCGTGGCCCATTTCGCGGTCGACGACGACCGCGAGTGCATCGCCCTCGTGCGTGAGCTGCTGTCGTTCATGCCGTCGAACAACCTCGACGAGGCGCCGCGCGTGGCCACCGACGACCCCGTGGACCGCGAGGACGCGATGCTCGACACGCTGGTGCCAGCGTCGCCGAACCAGCCCTACGACATGCACGACCTGATTGGCATGGTGGTCGACGACGGCGCGTTCGTGGAGGTGCAGGAGCACTACGCCAAGAACATCCTGGTCGGCTTCGCGCGCCTGGGCGGTCGGTCGGTCGGCATCGTCGCCAACCAGCCGGCGCAACTGGCCGGCACCCTCGACATCAATGCGTCGGTGAAGGGCGCCCGGTTCGTGCGCTTCTGCGACTGCTTCAACATCCCGCTGGTCGTCTTCGAGGACGTGCCCGGGTTCTTGCCAGGCACGGCGCAGGAGTTCGGCGGCATCATCCGCCACGGCGCCAAGCTGCTCTACGCGTTTGCCGAGGCCACCGTGCCCAAGGTGACGGTGATCACACGCAAGGCCTACGGTGGCGCCTATTGCGTGATGGCCAGCAAACACATCCGCACCGACTTCAACTACGCCTGGCCTACGGCCGAGATCGCCGTGATGGGCGCCGACGGCGCGGCCAACATCCTCTACAGGCGCGAGATCGAGAGCGCGCCCGACCCGGCGGCCATGCGCGCGCAGAAGGTGGCGGAGTTCCGCGAGAAGTTCGCCAACCCCTACGTGGCGGCGGAACGCGGCTTCATCGACGAGGTGATCCTGCCGCGCACCACCCGCAAGCGGCTGATTCAGGCGCTCGCCACGCTCGAGAACAAGCGCGACAGGAATCCGCCCAAGAAGCACGGCAACATTCCCCTCTGACCGTCCGGCGGGCCCTCCCGCGCCCTGCCGTGAGGGAGTTCTCGCGCGCCTGCCGCACGCCTCCCGCCAAGTGCTAAACTTTTCGACTAGTCGTGTCCGTTACCAAGGTTCTCATCGCCAACCGGGGCGAGATCGCCGTGCGCGTCATCCGCGCCTGCCGCGACATGGGGATCGCCACCGTGGCGGTCTACAGCGAGTGCGACCGCGCCGCTCTGCATGTGCGCATGGCTGACGAGGCGTGGCCGGTCGGCCCCAATCCGCCGCGCGAGAGCTACCTGCGCATCGACACGCTGATTGACGTCGCCCGGAAGAGCGGCGCCGACGCGGTACATCCGGGCTACGGCTTCCTCGCCGAGAACGAAGACTTCGCGCGCGCCTGCCGCGACGCCGGCCTCACCTTCATCGGGCCCTCCCCCGAAGCCATCGAGTTGATGGGGAGCAAGACGGCGGCGCGCCAGGCGGCGATCGCTGCGGGCGTGCCGGTGGTGCCCGGCACCGAGACACCGCTCGATGTCGAGGTCAGCGACGCCGAGGTGCTGCGGATCGCCGAGGGCATCGGTTACCCGCTGATGCTCAAGGCCGTGGCCGGCGGCGGTGGCAAGGGCATGCGCATGGTGTCGATGCCGGCGGAACTGCCGGGCGCCCTGCGCGCGGCCCGGTCGGAAGCGAACTCGGCGTTCGGCGACTCGGCGGTCTACCTCGAGCGCCGCATCCTGCACCCGCGCCACATCGAAGTGCAGCTCCTCGGCGATCATCACGGCACGGTCGTGGCGTTCGTGGAGCGCGAATGCTCGATCCAGCGGCGTCACCAGAAGGTGATCGAAGAGAGCCCGTCGCTGGCGGTATCGCCCGACTTGCGGCGGCGCATCACCAGCGCGGCCGTGTCGGTGGCGCGCCAAGTGGGCTACACGAATGCCGGCACGATCGAATGCCTGCTCGATGAAGACGGCTCGTTCTACTTCCTCGAGATGAACACGCGCCTGCAAGTGGAACACCCGGTCACCGAGATGGTGTCGGGCGTCGACCTCGTGCACTGGCAGATCCGGATCGCGCGCGGCGAGCGCCTCACGCTCGATGCCGAGGCGCTGCTCGTGCCGCGCGGCCACGCCATCGAGTGCCGCATCTACGCCGAAGATCCCGACAACAACTTCCTGCCCTCGCCCGGGCGCATCCAGAAACTGCGCGTGCCGCACGGCCCAGGTGTGCGCGACGACAGCGGCGCCACCGAAGGGCTCGACGTGCCGATCTTCTACGACCCGCTGATCTCGAAGCTCATCACCTGGGGCGACGATCGCACACAGGCGCTCGCGCGGATGCGCCGGGCGCTGCGCGAGTACGAGGTGCACGGCATCAAGACCACGCTGCCGTTCTTCCGGTGGGCGCTCGACGACCCCGATTTCTTGGCCGGACGATTCGACACCACGTTCATCGACCGCACCCTGGCGGCGCGCGCCGGCGCGCCCTTCGACACGGCCTCGCCCGATGACGAGACGCTGGCGGCGATTGCCGCAGCCGTGCACCAGGTGCTCGGTGGGCCGACCCAGGCCCGAACGGGTGTGGCCCCGGCGGCGTCCGCTGCGCCCAGCCGCTGGCGCGCGCAGGCACGGGCCGAGGCGCTGAGATAGCGATGCACTACGACGTCGTCATCGGCGAGCGCACCCGCAAGGTGGTCGTGCTGCGCGCGGGCGAGGCGTGGCGGGTCACGGTCGACGAGGCGCCCTACGAGGTGCAGGCCACGCGGGTCGACGGGGCCCTGCTGTCGCTGCTCGTCGGTCAGGGTGGCGCGGCGCCCAGCCGCAGCGTGCCCGCCGTCGTCATACCAGGCAAGGTGTCAGGCGCGCTCGGCGTGCACGTGAACGGCCGCCAGCTGCCCGTGGCCATCAGCGAGAGTGGTCGATCGCGGCGGCGCGGCGGCGCGGCGGCGAACGGGATCGGCCCCCTGCGGCTCACGGCGCCCATGCCCGGCAAGGTGGTGCGGGTGCTGGTGGCGCCGGGCGATGCCGTCGAGACGGGGCAGGGGCTGGTGGTGGTCGAAGCCATGAAGATGGAGAACGAACTGCGCGCCGCCAAGGCCGGACGGGTCGTCTCGGTCTCGGTGACCGAGGGACAGTCCGTGGACGCGGGAGCGGTGCTGGCCGTCGTGGAGTAGCCGGTGCGAGCCACCGTGCTGCGTGCTCTCAGAGCTTCGCTGACGCACGTGCGCCGGGTGTGGCTGGTTGCGGCCGTGGCCATCGCCGTGGTCACGGTGTCGGTCGTCACCATCGACCTTGGCCCGCTGCTGAGGAGCCGCGCCGAAAGCCAGGCGTCGGTCTTCATCGACCGGCCCGTGCACATCGGCCGCCTGGGCCTCAATCTCGGGCGCGGGCGCCTCGTGATGGAAGACGTGAGGGTCGAGGGCCTCACGCCGCGGCACGATCCATGGCTGGTGGCGCAGCGGGTCGAGATCTCCCTCACCTGGGGTGCCCTGCTCTACCGCGAGGTGCTCATCGACTCGGCCGAGATGACCGACTGGCGGCTGATCGTCGAGAGCTATCCCAACGCGATCCACAACTGGCCGCGACTGAACGGGCCGCCGCGGCCGCCCCGTACCACGCCGTCGCTGCTCATCACGACCATCCAGAACGTGCGCGCCACACGCGGTCATCTGATCGTGCGCGACTTCGGATCGAACTGGGGGCTCGACGCGCCCAATCTGGAGATCGTGGCGGCCAAAGGCGTCGACTATCGCGGCACCATGAAGTGGTCGGGCGGCACGCTGCTCATCCAGCAGTACGAGCCGATGTGGGCCCACTTCACCTCGTCGTTCACCGTGAAGGATGGTCAGGTCGTGATGGACCGGATGTCGCTCGACGCCGACGGCGCGCAGTTCGAGGCCACCGGCGTCATCGATCCGGCCCAGTTCCCGATTGCGACCTACACGGTGACGTCGCGCCACCAGTTGCCGCGCGCGCGCGCAATCTTCTACGCCCGCGACCTGTTCCGCCTGCACGGGGCGGGCGAGTTCGCCGGGACTGTGCGGATGTACAAGGGCGGCTATGAGGTGAAGGGCGACTTCGTGAGCCCCGAGGCCGGCTACGACGACTACCGGTTCCAGGACTTCCGCGCCGCGGTCGTGTGGGTGCCGACCCGCCTCGACGTCACCAGGGCCACCGCCGGGTTCTACGGCGGCGAGGTGGACTTCAGCTACGTGCTCGATCCGCTCGGGCGTCCCGATCGCCGGGCCGACGCCCGGTGGGACGTGCACTATCGCGACGTCGATCTCACCACGTTCACCGACTTCCTCGAGACCCGGGGCGTGCGCGCGGCGGGCCGCGCGACGGGCCGGCACCTCACCACGTGGACCCTCGGCACCGGCGGATTCGCCCGCGCGATCGGTGAGGGCACGATGGCGGTCACGATGCCCGAGGGCCTGGTGCCGGCCGCACCCGACCTGCCCGCCGACGCGGACGAGAGCGCGCGGCGCCGCGCTGAAGAGCAGGGCCCGTTCAGTCCGCACATCACGTTCGGGCCGATGCCGCTCAGCGCCGAGGTGAACTACGACTACGACGGCACGACCGTGCGCTTCGCGCCGAGCACATTCGCCACGCCCGAGACCTACGTGTCGTTCGAGGGGCGCACCGACTGGGGCCAGGCCTCGCGCCTGCCGTTCCACGTGACCAGCACCGACTGGCAGGCGAGTGACCGCTTCCTGGCTGGCATCATGACCATGTTCGCGCCCACGCCCACGGCGGCCGTGCCGGTGGACGGCGTCGGCGAGTTCGACGGCGTGCTGCTCGGCGCGCTCGGCAATCCGCGCGTGGAAGGCCGGTTCACAGTCCGCGAGATGCGCGCGTGGAATGTGACGTGGGGCCAGCTCGACGGCGCCGCCGTAATCGAGAACGCCTACGCGCAAGTGACCAAGGCGGTCGTGACCGACGGCCACGCGCGCATGGCCGTCGACGGCCGGTTCGCGCTGGGCTATCCCCGGCGTGACGGCGGCGAGGAAATCGACGCGGTCATCAAGTCGTCGGAATGGCCGCTGGTGGACCTGCGCACGGCCTTCGCGCTCTACGACTATCCCGTCGACGGGGCGCTCGGCGGCGAGATCCATCTCTACGGCAGGTACGAGGAGCCCTTCGGCTTCGGCCGGCTGACGCTCGACCGCGGCGTGGCCTACGACGAGCCGTTTGCCTCGGGCGTGACCAGCCTGCGCTTCGAAGGGGCGGGCGTGCGCCTGGACGGCCTCGAGGTGCAGAAGGCCGGCGCCACCATCACCGGCGCGGCCTACGTGGGCTGGGACGGCGCGTATTCCTTCAACGCGGATGGCCGGCGGCTGGCGGTCGACGCGCTCGACCTCACGTACTTTCCCACGCTGCCCGCGCTCACCGGCTTTGCCGACTTCAGCGCCACCGGCAGTGGCACGTTCGACGAGCCGCGCTACGACGTGAAGGTGAGCGTGTTCGACCTCTTCTTCGGCGATGAAGGCGTCGGCGAGATGACCGCGCAGGTCTCGCTGCGCGGCCTGCAGGTGCGCTACAGCTTCGACGTGGCCTCGCCGCGCCTGGCGGCCTCGGGCACCGGCCAGTTCGCGCTCACCGAGGCGGGTGAGATCGAGATGACGGTGCGTCTTTCCGACACCTCGCTCGATCCCTTCGCGCGCGTCTTCATGCCCACGCTCTCGCCCTACACCGCCGCCACCGGCGGCGGCAGCGTGCGGGTGTGGGGCGCGGTCTACGCGCCGGAGGGGTTGCGGGTCGAAGCCGCGATCGACGACCTGCGCTTGCTGCTGTTCGACTACGAGCTGCGCAATCGCGGCGTGCTCCGGGTCGGGCTCGACCGGCAGATCGTGCAGGTCACGGCCTTCACGATGACCGGCGATCGCACGGCGCTCGACGTGACCGGCCGTGTCGATCTCGCGAGCGACGTCGTCGCTCTGCGGGCCAACGGCGAGGCCAACCTGGCGGTGCTGCAGGGCGTGTTCCCCGAGCTGCGCGGCTCGGGCCGGGCTGAGCTGTCGGCCGCCATCGGGGGCAGCACCGCCACGCCCACCGTGTCGGGCAATGCACTCGTGACTGACGGCCGCCTTCGCTCGTTCGCCTTTCCACACGCGCTCGACGCGATCAACGGCATCGTCACCTTCGATGCCTCGGCGATACGGCTCGACGGTCTGCGCGCGTCGCTGGCCGATGGCCGCGTGCTGTTCGGCGGCCGGATCGGCCTGCGCGGCCTGGCGCTGACCGACTACGACGTGACACTCACCGGCCACGACCTGCGCTTGCGCTATCCCGAGGGGATGCGTTCCCTGGTCGATGCCGCGCTCACCGTGCAGGGCCCGGCCGAGGCGCCGGTCATCGGCGGGTCGGTGCTCGTGCGATCGGCGGTGTGGACGCCGGCCTTCGATGGCACGACCAATGTCTTTGGCGCGAGCGCGCCGGCGACACTGCCAGCCGAGCCCGGGGTGCCGGGCGCTGCGGCCGACGCGGCGGCGCTGGCACTGCGCTACGACGTGCGCATCGTGGCGCCGTCCACCTTCCGGATCGAGAACGACATCGCCCGCATCGTGGCCAGCGCCGACGTCAACGTGCGCGGCACCTACGATCGGCCGCTCGTCTTCGGTCGGGCCGACATCGAGCGCGGCGAGGTGCGGTTCGAAGGGCGCCGCTACCTCGTGACCCGCGGCAGCCTCGACTTCGCCAATCCCGAGCGGATCCAGCCGTTCTTCGACGTCGAAGCCGAGACGCGGGTGCGCGTGCCCGGGCAGACCTACCGCGTCACGCTGCGCATCGCCGGCACGACCGAACGGCTCCAGCCCGAGTTCACCTCCGATCCGCCGTTGCCGTCGGCCGACGTGCTGTCGCTGCTGCTCTCGGATCGCACGCCCACCGGCGACCTCGAGGTCACCTCGATCAACGCGCCCAATCAGCGCGAGGTGGATCTGCTGCAGGCGCGCGCCACGCGCGCGCTGACCGGGGCGCTCTCGGCCGAAGTCGGCAAGGTCGTGCAGGAGACCTTCGGCGTGGACACCTTCCAGATCACGCCGCTGCTCATCGATCCGTATCAGCAATCCCTGGGTCTCAGTGTGAATCCGGCCGCGCGCGTCACGATCGGCAAGCGCCTGTCCGACCGTATCTACCTCACTTACGCGCGCAGCCTGTCGTCGTCGGAACGCAACGAGATCATCCTGCTGGAGTACGACCAGAGCGACACGCTCGGGTGGGTGCTGTCGCAGAACGAAGACGGCACCTATGCGCTCGAAGTGCGCAAGCGGGTGACGTTCTGATGCGGCTCGCCCTGGCGCTGGCGGCGCTTGCGGTGCTCGCTTCGCCGGCGACGGCAGACGTGGCCGCGCTGCTCGGGCGCCGTGTGACCGACGTGCGCCTCGACGCCGCTGGCGCTCCGGTGACCGACGGCGAGGCGCTGGCGCTGGTCGAGACGCGCATCGGTGACGCGCTCACGCTGGCCGACGTGCGTGAGACGATTGACCATTTCGTGGCGCTCGGCCGCTACGCCGACATCCAGGTATTCGCTGAGCCCGACGGCGAGGGCGTGCGGCTGCGCTACACCGTGGTGCCGATCGCCAAGGTCGTACGGGTGAGCTTCGAGGGCGCCCCCGGTCTCGATGCCAGCGTGCTGCGGACCGAGCTGGCGGACCAGTTCGGCGTCACGCCCGTCTCCAGCCGGCTTCCCGAGATGGCGCAGGCGCTGGTGGCGCGCTACCTGGCGCATGGCTATCCGGCGGCGCGCGTCGAATCACGCACGGTGCCGGAGGGTCGGCTCGGTCAGGTGGCGGTGGTGTTCACCGTCACGCCAGGACGGCAGGTGCTCATCGGACGGACCACTGTGGAGGGCAATGTCGGCAGCACGGATCTGCTGCGGCGCCTCGGCGCGCAGACCGGCCGGCCGCTCGACCGCGAGGGATTCGAGGAGCGCGTGCGCGCCGCCGAGGACGCGCTGCGCGATGACGGCTACTACGAGGCGGTCGTATCGGCCACCGTGAGTGAGGCCGTGGCCAGCGTGGTCGACGTGGCCGTGCGCGGCGATCGCGGCGACCTGGTGCAGGTGACCTTTGCCGGTGATCCGCTGCCCGACGACCGCCGCCGCGCGCTCGTGCCGATCGCACGGCTCCAATCGGTGGACGAGGAAGTGGTCGAGGACGGCAGTCGCAACATCGAGCAGTACCTCCGCCTCGAAGGCTACCGCGCGGCTTCGGCGCCGGCCGCCCGCCGCCGCGCCAACGGCGTGCTGCAGATCAGTTTCACCATCACGCGCGGCCCGCTGCACGTGCTGGGCGCCGTGACCCTCGCGGGCGTGGCCGCGCTGCCGCGCGCCGAGCTCGCGCCCCTGCTGAAGCTGGTGGCGGGCGAGCCGTTCGTGGATGCCCGGGTCGCCGCCGTGGCGGCCGCGATTGCCGAGTACTACCGCGTGCGCGGCTTCTCGGCGGTGACCGTCACGTCGCGCCTTGCGATCCCCTCGCCCGGCGCGGATGGGCGGCTGCTGGTCGACGTGCGCCTGGAGGTGGCCGAAGGCCCTCGCACCACCGTGACCGAGCTACGCTTCGAGGGGGTGACGGCCGTGTCGTTCGCTTCACTGCTCGAGTTGATGGCGCTCACCGTCGGGAAGCCCTACTACCGGCCGCAGCAGGCCATCGATCGCGAGGCCATCGAGCGGCGCTACCGCAACCTCGGCTACCAGCGTGTCGCAGTGGTGGCGCGCACCGAGGTCACCGGCGGCGGAGGCGTGGCGCTGACCTACGTGGTGCGGGAGGGGGCGCAGACGAAGGTGGATCACGTGCTCGTGAGTGGCACGGCGCGCACCTCGCCCGATCTCGTGCGCCGCGAGCTCACGCTCACGCCCGGCAGCCCCCTGGGCTACGACGCCGTGCTCGAGAGTCAGCAGCGGCTGAGCGCGCTCGGCCTGTTTCGTCGCGTGCGTATCACCGAAGTGCCGCACGGCACCGATGACACGGCCCGTGACGTGTTGGTGGAAGTGGAGGAGGCCCCGTCCACGTCACTCAGTTATGGCGGTGGCCTCGAGGTCGGGAGCCGTACCCGCCGCACCGATGCCGGCTCGGCGACCGACCGGCTGGACATCGCCCCGCGCGGCTTCTTCGAGATTACCCGGCGCAACCTGTGGGGCATGAACCGTTCCGTGAGCCTGCTCACGTCGGTGAGCATCCGGCCCACGGACCCCGGCGTCGACGAGGGTCCGGACGCCGCAGGCGGCTACGGCCTCAATCAATACCGCGTGATCGGCACGTTCCGGGAGCCGCGCGCGTTCGGCACGCGGGGCGACGCGCAGTTCAGCGCCTTCATCGAGCGAGGCATCCGGTCGTCGTTCGACTTCGACCGCCGCGGCGTGCGCGCCGAGTACGCCCGGCGCTTCGCCAGCCGCGTGGTGGCGCTCGGCCGCTACTCCTACGACTTCACGGAGATCTTCGGCCGGGACATCGCCGTGGCCGACCAGTTGCTCATCGACCGGCTCTTCCCGCAGGTGAGGCTGTCGTCGCTCTTCGGATCGCTCATTCGCGATTCGCGCGACGACGTGCTCGATCCCGAGCGTGGCACGGTGCTCGGTGCCGACCTCGAGGTGGCCGTCCCGGCGCTGGGCTCCGAGGTGGGCTTTACCAAGACCTTCGTGCAGTCCTTCGCCTACAAACGCCTGCCCGGGAGGCGGCCGTGGGTGGTGGCCGCCGGGGCACGAGCGGGCGTGGCGCGCGGCTTCGAGAAGCGGGTGCCCCGCGTGGACGCGTCGGGACAGGCGGTCGTCGGCGCCGACGGCGCGCCGGTCGTCGACCTCGTGACCGACCTGCCGGCCAGCGAGCGGTTCTTCACCGGCGGCGACAGCACGGTGCGCGGTTTCGCCCTCGATCGTCTGGGCACCGGCGCCACGCTCAATGCCGACGGCTTCCCCACGGGCGGCAACGCCATGTTCGTCGCCAATCTCGAACTGCGCACGCCGCATGTGAAGGGCGTGGGCTTGGTGGGCTTCGTGGATGCGGGCAACGTGTTCCGGCGCGCCGGCGACGTGGCGCTGGACGAGTTGCGGGCCTCGGCGGGCGTGGGCCTGCGCTACCGCTCGCCGCTCGGTCCCCTGCGCTTCGACGTGGGCTTCAAGCTCGATCGCCGCGACCTGAACCGCGGCACCGAGCGCCGCGCGGTCTATCACTTGTCGCTCGGGCAGGCGTTCTGATGGCCGCCCACGACCGGCACGCGACGCGGATCGCTGGCCTACTCGCCAGCCTGGTCACCGTGGTGGCGTGGGCCGTGCTGCCGGTGCCTCTGCGCGCCCAGACGCCCGGGCCGGCCCCGGGCGAACAACTGCTCGAGCGCACGGTGGCGATCGTCGGCGGCGCTGTCGTGACCCAATCCGACGTCGACACGGCGGCGCGACTCGGCCTCGTGGAGGCGGGCGCCGGCACGCCTCCGGCGCGGGCCACCAGCGCCGTGATCGAACGCCGGCTCGTGCTGCACGAGGTGGCGCGCTTTTCACCCGCCGAGCCCGACCCCGCCGCGGTGGCCGCGCGCCTGGCGGTGGTGCAGGCGCGGGCTGGCGGTGAGGCCCCGCTCGCTGAGGTACTCGCGGCCGGCGGCTTCACCACGGCGCGGCTCACCGCGTGGCTGCGCGACGACCTGCGCATCACCGCCTATCTCGACCAGCGCTTCGCGTCAGCCGGCGTGCCGCCCGATGCCGACGTGGCGGCCTACGTCGAGGCGCACCGCGCGGACCTCGCCCAGGCCGGCGTGGCGCCCGCCGCACTGGCCGAGGCGGCGCGCGAGCGGCTGGTGGCGGAACGCCGCCGCGATCTGATCAGCGACTGGCTCGCCGACCTGCGCCGGCGTACCGAGGTGATCGAGTTCCGGCGCGACCCGGGCTCTCGGTGACTGCTACGGCGCGAGAGCGCGACTGGCGGCCCAGACCTGCAACAGGTTGAACAACGCGTGGCTCACGCCCGCAGCCACCAGGCTCTGCCGGCGCAAATAGAGCGCGCCCCAGCACAGCCCGAGCCCGAACGTAGCGAGCGCCACGTCGTGGCCCTGCACGGTGTGACCGAGGCCGAAGGCCACGCTCGTCATGAGCAGGGCAACGAGCGGCGAGCTCACGTGGTGCTGCAGCCGGTGCAGTTGGAAGGCGCGCTGCATCTCTTCGCGTACGCCGCCAGCCAGCACCACCATCGCGCCGAAGGCCACGGCCATCGCTGGATCGACCATGAACGCGGTGAGGGGATTGACCGCCACGTTGTGCAACGACGGCAGCAGCGCCTGTGCGGAGCGCACGACCACGACGACGCCAATCGTGACGATCGGCACGAGTGCGAGGCCCAGCGCGGCCTCGCGCCAGACGGGCCGGCCGCCCAGGAACACGGCGGCGAGCGATTCGCCTTGGCGGCGAAGCAGGTAGACGACCAGCCCCACCACGAGCACGGCGTCGAGCGTGGACACGCCGAACACGAACGCGGCATTCAACTCGCCGTCGGCGTTCTGCGGGGACACGCCGAGGAGCGCCAGCGCCCCGGCAGCGGCCACTTGCGTCGGGTAGCTCGAACAGAGCACCACTTCCGCAAGCGCGCGCCCGCGCGACATCCGGGGCGTGGCCGGGACAGGTGCGGCACCGGGCGCCAGCGCCTCGGGCGAGAGCAGTGGCGGCGGCGCGGCGGACGAATCAGAGACAGGACTGAGCATCGGCGCGCCTTCGCGATGGTACACTTTCCCCGTGACCGATGCGGCGAAAGCGGCGATTGCCGCCCAGCGAGTACTGATCGTCGAAGACGACGAGTCGGCGCGCGTGGGGCTCACGGAACTGACCCGCACCTGGGGTTTCACGGTGGCCGCCGCGGCCGACGGGGAAGAGGCGCTCGCCAAGGTGACGGAGTTCCGTCCCACCATCATCGTGAGCGATCTCGTGATGCCGCGCATGGACGGGCTGCAACTGCTCGTCGCGCTCGGCGAGGACCTCGGGCAGATCTACTTCGTGCTGCTCACCGCGCAGGGCACGGTCGAGACCGCCGTCGACGCGCTCAAGCGCGGCGCGGAAGACTACCTGACCAAGCCGGTCGATCCGCAGCGCCTGCGCCATCTGCTGGAGCGGTTGTCGGAGCTGAGCGCGGCGCGCCGCGAGAACAGCGACCTGCGCCGTCGCCTGCGGGAAGAGGGCCGCTTCGGCCGCATGGTCGGCGCCAGCCGCGAGATGCGCAAGGTCTACAACGTGATCGAGCAGGCCGCGCCCACGACCGCGTCGGTGCTGATCATCGGCGAATCGGGCACCGGCAAGGAACTCGTGGCGCAGACGCTGCACCAGTTGAGCCCGCGCCACGCGCTGCCCTACGTGGCCATCAACTGCGCGGCCATTCCCGAGACCCTGCTCGAGAGCGAGATCTTCGGCCACGAGAAGGGCGCCTTCACCGGCGCCTACGAGCGGCGGGCCGGCTGCTTCGAGCTGGCCGATCGCGGCACGCTCTTCCTCGACGAGATCGCCGAGATGATGCCGGCCACCCAGGTGAAGCTGCTGCGGGTACTGCAGGAGCGCCGCTTCCGGCGGCTGGGCGGCCGGGTCGAACAGGAGGTCGACGTGCGCGTGATGGCGGCGACCAACGTCGATCCCGTGGGCGCGGTGCGCAGCGGCAAACTGCGCGACGACCTCTACTACCGCCTCAACGTCTTCACCATCGCGCTGCCGCCGTTGCGCGCCCGCAAAGAGGACCTGCCGCTGCTCGTGCAGACTTTCGTCGAAGAGTTCAACCTGCGCGACACCAAGGCGGTGAAGGCGGTTGACCCCGAGGCCATGCGCCGGCTCGAGGCCTACGGCTGGCCGGGCAATGTGCGCGAACTGCGTAATGTCATCGAACGCGCGGTCATTCTGGCCAAGGGCGACTTCATCGAAGCCAAGCACCTGCCGCCGCTTACTGCCGATCGCCGGGGTGCGACGGCCACGGGCGGGGCCGAGGTGCTGCTCACGCCCGGCATGACCGTGGACGAGGCGGAACAGAAGCTCATCGTGGCCACCCTCGAGGCCGCTGGCGGCAACAAGACGCGCGCCGCCGAGATGCTCGGCATCAGCCTGAAGACGCTGCACAACAAGCTCAATCGCATGAAGGGCGCCTGATCGCCGCGGCCGCCGCGGCCCTGCCTGCCCTCCCTTGCCCATGATGCGCTTGTCGATCCGGCTCAAGCAGATTCTCGGCGTCACGGCGCTCGTGGGCGCCGTGGTGGTGTCGCTCAGCGTCGTGAACCTGGCGCGCATCGCCCGCCTGTCGCTCGAAGACAGCCGCGCGCACGGCGAACTGCTCACCAACCTGGTGTTCCATCGCGCCCTGGCGGTGGTGACCAGCCGTGAGACGGCCTACGCGGAGCTAGCGGCGGATCCGGGCGTGCGGTCGATCCTCGAGGCGTCGATCTACTCCGAGGACGTCACGCACGCGGCGATCGTCGACGCCGGCCTGATGGTGGTCGCGCACAGCGACCCCGCCCAGGTGGGCAAGCCGCTGGCGCCGGCCGGCAGCCTCGACGAGCTGCTGACGCGCAATGCCATGCTGCAGCTCGGCGAGATCTGGAACACGCGCGGGCGCACGCTCGAGTGGCGCGCGCCGCTGCTGCTCGAAGACCAGGCGTTCGGCGACATCCGCATCGGCATCTCCACGTTGCTCGTGCGGCGGTCGGTGGTCGAAGCGGTCACGCCGGCCCTGGCCACCGCCACCGGCGCGCTGCTCGTGTCGGTGCTCGTCGCCATCTTCCTGGCGCAGGCCGTGCTACGGCCGATTCACGTCATCCAGAGCAGCCTGACGCGGCTCGGACGCGGTGAACTGGGTGTGACCCTCGACCTGCAGGAAGCCGAGGTGCAAGACCTGCGAGGCGTCTTCGACGCGGTGAGCGCGCAGCTCCGCCGCCTGCCGGCTGGCGGCGCGGTCCGCCGCGAGATCGCGCAGCTCTCGAAGCGCGTCACCGCGCTCGGTCGCCTCACGGCCGGTGTGGCGCACGAGGTGAAGAATCCCCTCAACGCCATGACCATCCACCTCGAGTTGCTGCGCGCGAAGCTCGACGGCGGGTCGCCAGCCGCCGACGTGCGGGTGCACGCCGACATCATCGGGCATGAGATCAAGCGGCTCGACTTGGTCGTGTCGGGCTTCCTGAAGTTCGCGCGTCCCGAGGACATGCGCATCGAGCGCGTGTCGCTCTCGGCCTTGGCGGCCGACGTGGCGCACTCGGTACGGCCCGAGGCCGATCGGTGCCGCGTCACCGTCGAAACCGCCTGCCCCGACACGTCACTCGTCGTCGACGCCGACCCGTCGATGCTGCGACAGGCCCTGCTCAATCTGGCCGTGAACGCCGTGCAGGCCATGCCGCACGGCGGCACCCTGCGGTTTGCCAGCGAGGCGGCGCGGGATGGCCGCGTGCTCATCCGCGTGCGCGACACCGGCACCGGCATCCCCGCCGATCAGCTGGCGCGCGTGTTCGACCTGTACTTCACGACCAAAGCCGGCGGCAGCGGCATCGGCTTGTCGATGGTGTTCCGCACGGTGCAGCTGCACGACGGCGACATCGAGGTGGAATCGACGCCGGGCGCTGGCACCACGTTCACGATTTCATTGCCGAGGGCGGCATGACCCGGCGCGCCATCGTCGTGCCGGCGCGCTACACTAGACCGATGTTTTCTCGCGTGGTCGCCCTGGTGTGCGGCCTGGCAGCGGCGGGACTCGGGTCTGCCTGCGCCACTGCGAAAGCCGCTGTGCCGGCGCCCCTGCCCACGATGGTGCCGCCGGACGTGCCGCCGCGCGTGATTGCCGAGTACCTGCCCGACCCGCCGCTGCCGGCCGAGCCGGTGTCGACCGACGCGGTCACGCCGTCGCCCCGCCTGCCGCGTCCCCCGCGTCGCGATGTGCCGCGCACCGAACCGGCCACAGAAGAACCCCAAGGGCCGCCGGTGCCGCCAGCTGCCCCCGTGCCACAGCCAGCCCTGGCGCTGCAGAGCACGGGTGCCGGGGCGCGTGCCGACCAGTCGGTGCGCACCCTGCTGGCCCAGGCGGCGCGCGACCTGGGCCGCGTCGACTACCAGGCGCTCGATACCGACGGACGAGCGCAGTACGACACGGCCCGGCGCTTCATGCAGCAGGCCGACGACGCCCTCAAAGGGCGCAACGTCATGTTCGCCGGCAAGTTGGCGGACAAGGCGGCCACGATGGCTGCCGTGCTCGTGCGCTAGTCATCCTCGGCCCCGCAGACCGCGTTTCGCGCTTGCCTTGTGGGCGCGTAAAAGCGAAAATAATACGAATATCGCATTTTGGGCCATTTTGTAGCACATATTGCGACTGACCTAACTTTTACCCGCTACATATTGTGGTTACAGCGCTTGACAAACTGTTGTTGCACGCGCATATTTGGCGTCGCGCGCGAGGCGTCTTGGTCGCCCCCTCGAAGACTCCCAGGCTTCGAATCGGCCAGTCCGTTGAGCGACGGGTGAAGAGCGAACGCATGTGCACTTTCGGGAACGTCTGTAACTCGCGCGCAACACACTGACATCTAACCAATCTGAAGTAACGACGAGATCCCCCCACGGGGAGGGATGACTCGTCTCTCGAATTTTGGCGGAGGACGCATGCACGAAGGCGCTGGGCAGAAGTTGGTGGCTGCGGCTGCTGGACAGGAAGCAGTCGAGAGTTACGCGGAGGTCACCGGGCCGGCCGCGGAGACGCGCGCAGGGTCGTCGATGTCGATTTCCGGCCTCGAGTTCCCGCGCTATTTCTCGACCGCGGGCACCGATCCCTTCGACGAGGTCGAGTGGGAACTGCGGGATGCCGTCATCGGCAACGAACGCGGCAAGATCGTATTCGAGCAGCGGGGCGTCGAGATGCCCAAGGCGTGGTCGCAGCAGGCCACCAACATCGTCGTGTCGAAGTACTTCCGCGGTCACGTCGGCTCCCCGGAGCGCGAGTTCTCCGTGAAGCAGCTGATCGGCCGCGTGGTCGACACCATCACCATGTGGGCTGCTCGGCAGGACTACTTCGCGAGCGCCGATGCGCTGCAGTGCTTCAGCGACGACCTCAAGCACCTCCTGGTGCATCAGAAGGCCGCCTTCAACAGCCCGGTCTGGTTCAACTGCGGCTTCGAGAAGGCGCCGCAGTGCTCGGCCTGCTTCATCAACTCCGTGGACGACACCATGGAGTCGATTCTGGGCCTGGCGAAAACCGAGGGCATGCTCTTCAAGTACGGCTCGGGCACGGGCAGCAACCTGTCGGCGATCCGCTCGTCGAAGGAACTGCTCGCCGGTGGCGGCACGGCCTCGGGGCCGGTGTCGTTCATGAAGGGCTTCGATGCGTTTGCCGGCGTGATCAAGTCGGGCGGCAAGACGCGCCGCGCCGCCAAGATGGTGATCCTCAACGCCGAACATCCCGACATCGTCGAGTTCATCAACTGCAAGGTCGAAGAAGAGAAGAAGGCCTGGGCGCTCATCGACCAGGGCTACGACCCGTCGTTCAACGGCGTGGCCTATTCGTCCGTGTTCTTCCAGAACTCGAACAACTCCGTGCGCGTGACCGACGAGTTCATGCGCGCCGTGCTCGACGACGGCGTGTGGCAGACCCGCGCGGTCACGAACGGCGAGGTGGTCGACAGCTACAAAGCGCGGGATCTGATGCGGCTCATCGCCGAGGGCACCTGGCTGTGCGGCGACCCCGGCATGCAGTTCGACACCACCGTGAACGAGTGGCACACCAGCCCCAACACGGCGCGCATCAACGCGAGCAACCCGTGCTCCGAGTACATGTTCCTCGACGACTCGGCCTGCAACCTGTCGTCGATCAACCTGATGACCTTCGTGAAGGCCGACGGCGAGTTCGACGTTGACGGCTTCAAGGCCGCCTGCCGCACCATGATCACCGCGCAGGAGATCCTGGTCGACAACTCGAGCTATCCCACCAAGGCGATCGAGAAGAACAGCCACGCCTACCGGCCGCTCGGCCTGGGCTACGCCAACCTCGGCGCGCTGCTGATGTCGCGCGGCCTGCCCTACGACAGCGACCTGGGCCGCGACTACGCCGGCGCCATCACCGCCATCATGACCGGCGAGGCCTACGCGCAGTCGGCGCGGATCGCGCGCGATCACGGCGGGCCGTTTGCCGGCTACGACGCCAACCGTGAGCCGTTCCTGCGCGTGATGCGCAAGCATCGCGAGGCCATCAAGGGCATCACGGCCAAGCACGTGCCGGCCGATCTCTACGCGGGCGCCAGGCAGTCGTGGGACGAGGCCGTCGAACTCGGCGAAGACTTCGGTTACCGCAACGCGCAGGCCACCGTGCTCGCGCCCACCGGCACGATCGGCTTCATGATGGATTGCGACACGACCGGCGTGGAGCCGGACATCGCGCTCGTCAAGTACAAGAAGCTGGTCGGCGGCGGCATGATGAAGATCGTCAACCAGACCGTGCCGATGGCCCTGCGCAAGCTCGGCTACACCAGCGCGCAGGTGGCCGACATCATCCAGCACATCGACGAACAGGAGACCATCGAAGGGGCGCCGCATCTGCTCGAGCGCGACCTGCCGGTGTTCGACTGCGCCTTCAAGGCGGCCAACGGCGAACGCTCGATCCACTACATGGGCCACATCAAGATGATGGGCGCCACGCAGCCCTTCATCTCGGGCGCGATCAGCAAGACGGTCAACGTGCCCAAGGACGCGACCGTGGAAGAAATCGAGCAGGCCTATCTCGAGAGCTGGCGCCTCGGCGCCAAGGCCATCTCAATCTACCGCGACGGCAGCAAGCGCACGCAGCCGCTCAACACGTCGAAAGACGCGGCCGTCGGCACGGCCGCGGCCGGTGTGTCGAAGGACGTGATCGACGCGGCGGTGGCGGCGGCCATGGCGGCGCGCACGCCGGTGCGGCGCAAGCTGCCCGACGAGCGCCAGGCCATCACGCACAAGTTCGACATCGCCGGCCACGAGGGCTACATCACGGTGGGCTTGTTCGAAGACGGCATGCCGGGTGAGATCTTCCTGGTGATGGCCAAGGAAGGCTCGACCATCTCGGGCTTTGCCGACGCCTTTGCCCAGGCCATCAGCTACGCGCTGCAGTACGGCGTGCCGCTCCACTCGCTGGTGGACAAGTTCAGCCACGTGCGCTTCGAGCCCTCGGGCATGACGCGCAACCCCGACGTGCGCTTCGCCAAGTCGATCGTCGACTACATCTTCCGCTGGATGGCGTCGAAGTTCCTGTCGGCCGAGGCGCAGTACAACGCCGGCGTGAACAATCGCGACGAGGCGATGTCGACCACGGCGACGGTGACCGAAACGGCGACCAAGTCGGTGTCGGTCGCGACGTCCGTCGTGGTGCCGGCTCCGGCCAAGGCGAAGTCGCAGTTTGCCGCGATCCAGAACCAGGAAGACGCGCCGCCGTGCAGCACGTGCGGTTCGATCATGGTGCGCAGCGGCGCCTGCTACAAGTGCAGCAACTGCGGCACCACGAGCGGCTGCGCGTAGCGCAAGGGTTGTCAAAGGGCCTGTCACCGAGCCTCGGTTACGCGAGGTGCCAGGCCCAGCCATCAGTTCGACCGCGCAGCGGTCGACACGAACACGACGCGGGCGGGCTGGAGCAAGACGATAGTAAGTATTCGCGCCGGGCCAGGGTGACGGAACCCTGATTATCCGACCCAACCCCCTGGCGACAGCCACTACGCCGTTGCTCATTACTTGACCAGGGTGCCGTGTGCATCCCCGAGGCGCGAGCGGGCTGTCGCGGCGCTCGAACACGCCAAGGACGCTCTGGTCGCTCGTGCGCGTCCTGCGTGACGAGTGCCCACCTCCGCGGTGCGCGGACGTCGCGCGCTGCCGGCCGCCGCCTCGGTCAAGGGTCTGGTATGGGATGCCCTGCGCGGCGCCGGCCGCAAGGCATGGGGGCGCTACTCGTGCCCGGGCGTCCGGTCCTGAGGTCGGGGGAGCCAGGTCAGCCTGCAGCTTCATCGTCGGTCTACTCGTGCCGACCGACCCACGCTGGCGGCAGGCGCGCAGGATCTGCCACCGAAGGCGGTTCCAGAGTACGTGTGCGTCGCGATCCGTGGGGCACGCGTCTTCGCTGTGCCGTGGATCCGCTTCGTCTGCGCGACTGGCACCGCATCGGCGTGGGCCTGCCCCGTGGCCCTCCCGTCGATCGACTACACGCCGCGCGATCCCGCGGGCACCGTGCTCCACCGCGTCGTGCACGCGCACCTGGAGACGTTCCTGACCCAGGCTGCCGTCCCGGCAATCCGCCCTGTCGCCAGGGGATTGGGTCGGATAATCAGGGTTCCGTCAACCCGCGCTAATCGTTACTATCGTCCGGTCGCTCTAACGGGTTGGACCGAATTCAGCTGGTGGTTGCGCACAGTGAAAAACCGTCATTTCGGCCCGTCCAAACCGCGTGCAGTTCTGTCAGCTCGGCGCTTCGGCGCCGGCCCAGCAGGGCCGTGCGCCTGGAGGCCCGGCCGGTGACGTCCCCTCAACTGACAGCTGAACCGTTCAGCCCGCTCGCGCTCGTGCATGATGCGGTGGCCCGCGTCGCCGCCGAGCAGCCCACGGCCGTGGCCCTGCGCCACGGCGGCGCCACGCTCAGCTACTTCGATCTCGATGGCCGCGCCAACGCGCTCGCGCGGCACCTGCAGGGTATGGGCGTCGGCCCCGACACGGTGGTCGGCGTACGGCTCGAGCGCTCGATGGACCTCATCGCCGCCGTCCTCGGTGTGCTCCGCGCCGGCGCCGCCTACGCGCCGCTCGACCCGGCCTATCCGCCGGATCGCCTGGCGTTCATGCTGGCCGACTCTGGCGCCCGTGCCCTGGTCACGTCCAGCCGGCTCGCGCCCGCCGACGGCGTGCCGGTCATCTGCCTCGATACCCAGCGGCCCGAACTCGGAGCGCCGCCGGCGCCGAGCGCCGTGACGCTCGACCATCTCGCCTATGTCATCTACACGTCCGGGTCCACCGGTCGCCCCAAGGGCGTGGCCATGCCGCACCGGGCGCTGTCGAACCTGCTGGCGTGGCAGGTGGCCAATTCGCCGGTCGGGGCCGGACAGGCCACGCTGCAGTTCACGTCGGTGAGCTTCGACGTGTCGTTTCAGGAGATCTTCGCGACGCTCACCGTCGGCGGCACGCTCGTGCTCATCGACGAGATGACCCGCCGCGACCCGCGCGCCATGCTGGCGCTGATGCGGGAACAGGCGGTCGCGCGCGTGTTCCTGCCGTTCGTGGCGCTGCAGCAGCTCGCGCTCGTCGGCGCCGGCGACGCGCCCGTGCCCTCGCTGGTCGAGGTGGTGACGGCGGGCGAGCAGCTCAAGACCACGCCGGCCCTGGTGGCCTGGCTGTCGCGGCATCCCGGGTGCCGGCTCCACAACCACTACGGCCCGGCCGAAACCCACGTGGTCACCGCGCACACGCTGCACGGCCCGCCGTCGTCGTGGCCGGCGCTGCCGCCCATCGGCACGCCGCTCCCAGGAGTCGACATCGCGCTGCTCGACGCCGATCGTCAACCGGTCGCGCCCGGTGTGCCGGGTGAAATCTACCTGGGCGGGGTGTGTCTGGCGCGCGGCTACCTCAATCGCCCCGAGCTCACGAGCGAGCGGTTCGAAGTGGTGACCATCGCCGGCCGCACCAGCCGCATGTATCGCACCGGCGACCGCGGCCGGGTCCTGCCCGACGGCGCCTACGAGTTCCTCGGCCGCGCCGACGACCAGGTGAAGATTCGCGGATTCCGCGTCGAGCCGGGCGAAATCGAGACGCTGTTGCTGCAACACCCCGGGGTGCGCCAGGCGGCGGTCGTGCCACACGCCGACCCATCGGGCGCGCTGCGCCTGGTGGCCTACGTCGTGCCCAGTGCGGCGGCTGCGTCGGTGCCGGCAGATGTGACGACGCAGGTCGCGCAGTGGAAAGCGGTGTGGGACGACACCTACCGCCAGCCCACGCCGTGGGCCGATGCCACGCTGGCCGCCCAGGGCTGGCGCAGCAGCAGTTCCGGCGCCGCCTACGACCAAGCGGCCATGCGCGAGTGGGCGGATGCGACCGCCGCGCGCGCCCGCGACCTGCAGCCGCGCGCCGTCTACGAGATCGGCTGCGGCACCGGCATGATCACGTTCCGGCTGGCGCCGCACTGCGACACCTACTGGGCGAGCGACATGAGCCCGGCGGCGATGGCTCACGTCCGCGAGCACGCGGCCGGGCACGGCGCCGGCCACGCGCAGCTGGCGGTGCGCGAGGCGTCGGACTTCACCGGCGTACCCGACGCGGCGTTCGACCTGGTGGTGATGAACTCGGTGGCGCAGCACCTGCCCAGCCTCGACCACCTCACCGCGGTGCTCGCCGGCGCGGCGCGCATCGTCAAGCGGGGCGGCGTCATCCTGGTCGGCGATATGCCGTCGCTGGCGCTGCTCGAGACATTCCATGCCGACGTCGTGCTCGCCGCGGCGCCCGAGACCGCGCCAGTGGGCGAGGTACGGCAGCGCGTGCAGCGCCATCTGCAGCTCGAACGTGAGTTGGTCGTCGCGCCCGAGTACTTCGCGGGCCTGCCGGCGCGCGTCCCGGCCATCGCCGCCGCCGACGTGCGTCTGCGCCACGGCGCGCGCGACACCGAGATGAACCGCTTCCGTTACGACGCGCTGCTCACGGTTGGCCCGGCGCCGGCCGCGCCGGGCGTGGTGGCGGCGCACGACTGGCGTGCCGAGGCGGTCTCGACGGAGTGGATCGCGGCGTGGCTGGCGTCCGGCGTTCCTGGTGTCCGCGTCGTGCGGCACGTGCCCAACGCGCGGCTGGAATCCAGCCGCGCCCGGGCCGAGCGGCTCGCCCGCGCGGCCTACAGCGACACGGCCGGCGACGTGCGCCAGGCGGCGCGCGCGTTGGAGCGCCCGGCCGTGCATCCCGACACGTGGCGCGAGGCGGCGGCGCGAGAGGGGTACGCGCTCGAATGTGCGTTCTCGGATGTGCCCACCGAGTTCGACGCCTACTTCGTGCCCGCGTCGGGCGCCGTCGTGGGGCCGCTCCCGACGGCGCGCCCCGGCATGCGGGCGGCCGGCGCAGCCTTGTCGACCAACCCGCTGCGGGACGCCGTGAGCCGGCGTTTGTCGCCCGAGCTGCGTCGCCACCTGCAGGAACAGCTGCCCGACTACATGGTGCCGGCCGCGATGGTGCTGATGGACGCGCTGCCCACGACGCCGAGCGGCAAGATCGACCGCCGGTCGCTGCCCGCGCCCGAGGGCCGGCGCCCGGATCTCGACGTCACGTTCGCCTCGCCGGCGAGCGCGCTCGAGCGCGACATCGCCGTCATCTGGCAGGACGTGCTGCAGGTCTCGCGCGTCGGGCTGGACGACAACTTCTTCGACCTCGGCGGTCACTCGCTGCTCGTCGCGCAGGTGCTGGAAAGCGTCCGCGCGCTCGTGCCGTCGACGGCCTGCTCGATCATCGATCTCTTCCAGTACCCCACGCTCCATGCCCTGGCGGGGTTCCTGAGCCGCGCGGGTGAGGCGAGCGTGCCCACCCTCACCTCGGCGCAGGACCGCGGCCGCAAGCAGCGGGCGACCCTGGCGCGGCCCGTGCGCCGCCCCGGACTGGGCGCGTGACCGTCATGGCCGACACGAACCTGCCCGCGTCGAGCGTCGCCATCGTCGGCATGGCCGGGCGTTTCCCTGGCGCCGACTCGGTCGCCGCGTTCTGGCGCAACATCGCCGCCGGCCTCGAGGCCATCACCGTCTTCACGCCCGAGGAACTGCGCGCCGCCGGCGTTCCCGACGAAGACCTGGCCAACCCCGACTACGTGCGGGCCCGCGGTCTCGTGTCGCAGCCCGAGTGCTTCGACGCGGCGTTCTTCGGCATCGGCCAGCGCGAAGCGGCCCTGATGGATCCGCAGCAGCGGCTCTTCCTCGAGACGTGCTGGCACGCGCTCGAGGACGGCGCCATCGACCCGAAGACGTTCCCGGGACTGGTGGGCGTGTGGGGCGGCCTGAGCACGGGCATGTCCAACAACACCTACCTGATGTCGAACCTGCACGGCACGGGGGTGCTGCAGCCGGAAGACCAGTTGCCGGCGATGCTCGGCAACGAGAACGACTACCTGACGACGCGCGTCTCCTACAAGCTCAACCTGCGCGGTCCGAGCGTCAACGTGCAGACGGCGTGTTCCACCTCGCTCGTCGCCGTGGCGCAGGCGTGCCAGGCGCTGGCCACCTGGCAGTGCGATGCCGCGCTCGCCGGCGGCGTGTCGGTATCCTACCCGCAGAAGGAAGGCTACTTCTACGACGAGGGCGGCATCGGCTCGCCCGACGGACACTGCCGGAGCTTCGACGCGGCCTCGCAGGGCACGGTCTTCAGCAACGGCGTCGGCGTCGTGCTGCTGCGCCGGCTGGAAGACGCTATCGCCGCTGGCCACACCATCTACGCCGTCATCCGCGGTGCGGCGACGAACAACGACGGCGCGGCCAAGGTCAGCTTCGCGGCGCCGAGCGTCGTGGGTCAGGCCGAGGTCATCGCCATGGCGCATGCCGTCGCCGACGTCACGCCCGACACCATCGGCTACGTCGAAACCCACGGCACCGGCACCCCGATCGGCGACCCGATCGAGGTGACGGCGCTGACCAAGGCGTTCCGCGCCGGCGGCGCCACCGGCGTCGGCTACTGCTCGCTGGGGTCGGTGAAGAGCCACGTGGGACACCTCGACTCGGCCGCCGGCGTGGCCGGTCTGATCGCGGCGGCGCAGGCCGTGCGCCACGCGACGCTGCCGCCGACCCTGCACTTCCAGACGCCCAATCCGGAGTGCCACTTCCCGACGAGTCCATTCACCGTGAGCGCCGTTGCCCGGCCGTGGCCCGCCACCGGCCACCCGCGCCGTGCTGGCGTCAGCTCGTTCGGCATCGGCGGCACCAACGCGCACGTCGTCATCGAAGAAGCGCCGGCCCTGCCGCCGCGCGACCTCCCGGGTCCCTCGCGCACGCTGCTCGTGTGGTCGGCCAAGTCTGACGGCGCGCTCGACGCGGCCACTCGCAACCTGGCCGAGTTCCTCGCCGCCCGCCCCGACGTGCCGCTGACCGACGTCGCCCACACGCTGCGCGTCGGGCGACAGGGTTTCGCCCGCCGCCGCGCGCTCGTGTGCGCCGATCGCGACGATGCCGTGGCGGCCCTGCGCGCCTTCGGGTCGCCGCGCATCGCCAGCGCCGTGACCGACCTGGGCTCGCCGGCCGTGACCTTCATGTTCGCTGGCGGCGGCGCGCAGCACGTCGACATGGCCCGCGGCCTGCTGGCCGAGGCGCCGGTCTTCCGCGAGCACCTCGAGCGCTGCGTCGCGGCCCTCCCGGCCGGGCTCGACCTGCCGTCGCTCATCTACCCGCATCCTGGTGACGAAGCCGCGGCGGCGGTGCGGCTGGAAGCGCCGTCGGTGGGCCTGCCGGCGCTGTTCGCCGTGGAGTACGCGCTGGCGCGGCAGTGGATGGCGTGGGGCGTGCAGCCCGCCGCCCTCATCGGCCACAGCACGGGCGAGTACACCGCGGCCTGTTTGGCCGGGGTGATGACGCTCGACGACGCGCTCGGCCTGGTGCGGCTGCGCGGGCAACTGTTCGAGACGCTGGCGCCCGGCGGGATGGTGGGCGTGCCGCTGTCGGCTGCCGAAGTCGAGGCGGCGCTTGAACCCGGCCTGGCCATCGCCGCCGTCAATGCCGCTGACTCGTGTGTCGTGTCCGGGCCGCCCGAACTGCTGGCGGCGTTCACGGCGCGGCTCGATCGCGCCGGCGTCGAGTGCCGGCGTCTGCACATCACCGTGGCGGCGCATTCGCCGATGGTCGAGCCAATCCTGGCCGAGTTCGAGCGCTACGTCCGCACGCTGCCGCTGCAGCCGCCGGCCATCCCGCTCGTCTCGAACGTCACCGGCACGTGGCTCTCGGCCGAAGACGCGTGCTCGCCGGACTACTGGGTCCGGCACCTGCGCGGCACCGTGCGCTTCGCCGACGGGCTGGCGACGCTGCTCTCCGACCCGACCCGCACCCTGCTCGAGGTGGGCCCGGGCAGCACCCTGTCATCCTTTGCGCGGCAGCATCCGGCGCTCGCGCCCGGGCACGCGGTGCAGGCGTCGATGCGCCACGTGCGCGAGGCGGGCGACGACCATGCCGTATTGCTGCAGGCGCTCGGGCGTTTGTGGACGCGCGGCGTCAGCCCCGACTGGACGGCGCTGTCCGGCGCCGCCGAGGCGCGGCGCGTGCCGGTGCCGCTCTACCCCTTCGAACGCCGTTCGTTCCTCATCGCGCCGCTGCGCGCCGCTGCGGCGTCCGTGCCCGCCGCGCCGCCGCCGCTGCGCCCAGCGGCCGTCGTGCCTTCCCCGTCCGTCCCCGCAGTGTTCGTTCCCGTGATCACCATGACTTCACCGAGCACGTCGTCCGCCCCGTCCCGCGCCGATCGGATTGCCAACCGCCTGTCCGAGCTGTTGCAGAAGCTCAGCGGGTTACCGGCACAGGACATCCGTCCCACCGTCTCGTTCCTGGAGATGGGCTTCGACTCGCTCTTCCTGACGCAGGCCAGCCTGCGCTTCAAGAACGAGTTCAAGGTGCGCATCACCTTCCGGCAGCTCTTCGATGACGCGCCCACGATCGAGGCGTTGGCCCGGTACATCGACGGCAAGATGCCGGCCGACGCCATGCCCGCGCCGGCGGCATCCGCGGCCGCGTCGCCCGCACCGGCCGTCCCGAGCGCCGCACCGGTGGCGGCGCTGCCGATGTTTGCCGCGCCCGCGCCGGCGGCGCTGCCGGCCTCGGCTGGCGCGCTCGAGCGCGTCGTACACGAGCAGTTGCGCGTGATGGGCGAGCAGCTCCGCATGCTCGGCGGCGGGCCGGCCGGCTACGCGCTCCCGGCCGCCCCCGAACTGCCGCTGGCGGCGCCCGCCCCGATCGCGGCGGCCGCGGCATCCGTGGCGGCCCTGTCCGCCGCGCCGGCCCCGGCGCCCGCGGCGGCCGCCGACACCCCCGCGAGCTTCGGGCCGTTCCGCGCCGTCGACAAGTCGCAGCAAGGGCTGACGCCGCACCAGCAGAAACATCTCGACGCCTTCATCGAGCGCTACACGCGCAAGACCGCGGCCTCGAAGGCGCTGACGGAAGCCGGCCGCGACCGCATGGCCGACCCGCGGGCCATCTCGGGCTTCCGCAAGATCTGGAAGGAAATGGTCTACCAGATCGCGACGAAGAAGTCGGCCGCGTCGCGGATGTGGGACATCGACGGCAACGAGTACATCGACGTCACCTCCGGCTTTGGCGTGAACATCTTCGGCTACGACGTGCCCGAGGTGACCGCCGCGTTGCACGCGCAGGTCGACGCCGGCATCGAACTGGGCAGCCTGTCGCCGCTGGCCAAGGAAGCCGCGGAACTCATCTGCGCCATCACCGGCATGGAGCGGGCGACCTTTGCCAACACCGGCTCTGAATCGCTGTCCGGCGCCATCCGCGCCGCGCGCACCGTCACCGGCCGTGAATACATCGCCGTCTTCGAGGACGAATACCACGGCATCTCGGAAGAGGTCCTAGTGAAGTCGGTCGGTCCCAAGGGCCGGCACCGTTCGGCGCCGGCGGCTCCGGGCATCCCCGACCACATGGTCGAGAAGGTGATCGTCCTGCACTACGACGATCCGAACGCGCTCGAGGTGCTGCGGTCGCGCGCCGACGACATCGCCGCGGTGATCATCGAGCCGGTGCAGAACCGGCATCCCGACTTCCGCCCGGCCGAGATGATCAAGGCCGTGCGGCAGGTCACCGCCGAATGCGACATCGCTTTGATCTTCGACGAGATGATCACCGGCTTCCGCCTGCACCCGCGCGGCGCGCAGGGCTACTTCGGCGTCGACGTCGACATGGCCTGCTACGGCAAGATCATGAGCGGCGGGCTGCCCATCGCGGCCATCGCCGGCTCGGCCAAGTACCTCGATGCCTTCGACGGCGGGCCGTGGCGCTTCGGCGACGACTCGTTCCCCGAAGGCGGCGTGACGTTCTTCGGCGGCACCTTCACGCGCAACGCCCTCAGCCTGGCATCGTCGGTGGCGGCGCTGCGCAAGCTGAAGGCGCTCACCGTGGCCCACTACGAGACGCTGAACGCCAAGTCGGATCGTTTCGTCGCCGCCATCAACGCGCTCTTCGAACGCTACCGCGCGCCGATGCGGCTCGAGCACTGCGGCTCGATCTGCAACATCCTGTTCACCGACGACCAGCCGCTGCCAAAGCTGCTCACGTATTTCATGCGTGAGAAGGGCATCCACGTCTGGGACCGGCCGTTCTTCATCTCGATGATCCACACCGAGGCGGAGCTGGCCGAGATCGTCCGCGTCACCGACGATAGCCTGGCCGAGATGCACGCCGGCCACTTCCTGGGCGAGCCGTCGCCGGGCGGCGGGCCGGGCCGCGGCGAAGCGCCGGAGGTGGTGCCGTTCACCGACCCGCAGATGGAAGTCTGGCTCGGCTCGCAGATGAGCCCGGCGGCCTCGTTGGCCTTCAACGAAGTGGTGGCCCTCGAGATTGCGGCGCGGCTCGACCTCACCGCGCTGCAGGGCGCGGTCGACGACGTCACGGCGCGGCACGAATCGCTGCGCATGACGGTGTCGGCCATGCCGCCCGGCTTCAGGCTGACGCCGGCGCTGGCCGTGACCGTGGCCCGCCACGACGTCACGAGCGGCGCCGAACGCGACGACGCGGTGCGCAGCTACAACAGCCAGCCGCTCGACTTCGAGCAGGGCCCGATGTGGCGGGTTGGCGTCGTGCGCGACCCAAGCCACGACGTCCTGGTCATCGCCGTGCACCACCTGATTTGTGACGGCTGGTCGTTCGGGGTGCTGCTGCGCGAACTGAGCACCTGCTACGAAGCCCGCGTCGCGGGCCGTCAGCACGGGCTGGCGCCGGCTCTGCAGGCCACTGGTTACGCCCGCGAACTCTCCGGCCGCAAGGACAGCGACGAAGCGCGCGAGACGGCCGCCTTCTGGCGCAACCAGTACCGCACGGTGCCCGAGCCGCTGAATCTTCCGGTCGACCGGCCGCGGCCGCAGGTGTCGCAGTTCTCCGGCCGTCGCCTCGGTGTCACCTTCGATACCGCGCTGGCGCAACGCGTACGCCAGTTCGCCACGGCCCATCGGACCACCTCGTTCTCGACGTTGCTGGCGGCATTCGAGCTGCTCATCGCCAGGCTCAGCGGGCAGCAGGACTTCGTCGTCGGCATCCCCATGGCCGGCCAGGCCCTGGTCGAACAGCAAGACCTGGTGGCCCACTGCGTGAACTTCGTCGCCGTCCGCTGCCGGGTCGAGCCAGACGCCACGTTCGCGGATCACGTGGCGGCGCTGACCCGCCAGGCCCTCGACCTCAACGACCATCAGGAGTTCACGTACCTGAACCTGCTCAACGCCCTGCGCCTGCCGCGGTCGATCACGCGCGACCCGCTGGTGTCGGTGAGCTTCACGCTCGAGCCGTCGTTTGCCGAACCCGCATTCGGCGGCCTGCCGTCGAACGTCCTGTCGGTGCCGCGCGCGACAGCGCGCCGCGACCTGCACGTCAACTGCATGGAGACGCCCGCGGGTCTGTCGGTGGAGGTGGACTACAACTCCGACATCTTCGACGAGGCCACCGTGCGGCACTGGCTCGACGCCTACCGCGTGTGCCTCGATGCCGCCATCGCCGCCCCGGCGCAGACCGTCGCCACGCTGCCCCTCGTTTCGGCGGCGGAGGCGCGGCGGCTGAGTGTCTCACCCGTCGCCGCCACGCCGCTGCGCTTCGACCCGGACGTGCCGCTGCCACAGCTCTTCGAGGCGCAGGCGGCGCGCACCCCGGCGGCGATCGCGCAGGTGTGCGACGACCGCGCGCTGTCGTACCAGGACCTGAACACGCGCGCCAACCGCATCGCGCACGCCCTGCGCCGCCGCGGCGTCGGCCGCGGCGTGCTGGTCGGCGTGTGTCTGGAGCGCGGTGACGACCTGCTCGCGGTGCTGCTCGGAGTGCTGAAGGCCGGCGGCGCCTACTTGCCGATCGATCTGGCCTACCCCGGCGAGCGACTGGCGTTCATGCTGGCCGACGCCGGCGCGCCGCTGCTGGTCACGCAGGCGGCGGTGGCCGCGCGGGTGCCGGCGACGGCTGCCACCGTCGTGCTCGTCGAGGAGATGCTTGAGAGTGCCGTGCCCGAGAGCAACCCGGTGCCAGCAAGCGGCCCCGACGACCTGGCCTACGTGATCTACACGTCGGGCACGTCGGGTGCGCCCAAGGGCTCGAAGGTCTCGCACCGCAACGTCGTGAGCTTGATGGCCGGGTCCGCGCCGCTCTTCCAGTTCGGCCCAGGCGACGTGTGGACGCTCTTCCATTCCTACGCCTTCGACTTCTCGGTGTGGGAGATGTGGGGCGGGCTGCTCTACGGCGGCTGCGTGGTGGTCGTGCCGCAGGCGGTGAGCCGGTCCCCCGAGGCGTTCTATGACCTGCTGGTGCGCGACCAGGTCACGGTGCTCAGCCAGACGCCGTCGGCGTTCCGGCAGCTCATGGCCGTGGACGTGGCCCGCGGGCGCGCCGGGACGCTGTCGCTGCGCTACGTCGTGTTCGGCGGCGAGGCCCTCGACATGCGCGGCCTGCAGCCGTGGTTCGATCGCCACGGCGACCAGTTTCCGACGCTCGTGAACGGCTACGGCATCACCGAGACGACCGTGTTCGTCACCTTCCATACCGTCACCGCCGCCGACACCGCGCACCAGGGGAGCGGCGTGATTGGCGCGCCCATGCCGCTGTGGCAGGTCCACCTGCTCGACGAGCGGATGCAGCCGCTGCCGGTGGGCGCCCGCGGCGAGATCTACGTCGGCGGGGCCGGCGTGACCGAGGGCTATCTGAAGCGCGACGACCTGACCCGCGCGCGCTTCGTGCCGAACCCGTTCGGTGCGGGCCTGCTCTACCGGTCCGGGGATCAGGCGCGCCATCTGCCAAACGGCGAGCTGGAGTACCTCGGTCGGCTTGACGCGCAGGTGAAGGTGCGCGGCTTCCGGGTGGAACTGGGCGAGATCGAGGGCGTCCTGGCCAGACATCCCGGGGTGGCCGGCTGCTATGTGGTGCCGAACCGCACAGCCAGCGGCGATCTGCGGCTGGTCGCCTACGTCCAGTTCGCGGGCGCGCGTCCGGAGGCCGCGGCGTTGCAGGCGCACCTGCGGCAGTTCGTGCCCGAATACATGGTCCCGGCGCTGTTCGTGGCGGTCGAGTCGTTTCCCCTCACGGCCAACGGCAAGCTCGACGCGCGCGCCCTGCCCGATCCCGACGTGGCCCGGCTCGCGAGCGCGCCGGCCGCCGCGTCGGCGATGACCCCCACCGAAGCGCGCCTCGCGGCATTGTGGTGCGAGCTGCTCGGCGTGCCCTCGGTGCGCAACACCGAAAGCTTCTTCGACCTTGGCGGCCACTCACTGCTGGCCATACAGCTCGTGCATCGCGTTGGCAAGGTCTTCGGCGTGCGGCTGGCGCCGGTGGCGCTCTTCGAGCACACCCGGCTCGATGGCCTGGCCGCGTACATCGACGCCATGGTCGAGCCCCCGCCGCCGACCGACCGCGGGCCGGCTCCGCCCGGGCCGGTCGCCGGTGCGCCACCGGCCGTCGTGCCGGCCACCGCCCCGCCCGCGCCTGAGGTCGTGGCCCCGGCCCCGGCCCTAGCCGCAGCTCCAGCCCCGGCTCTGGTCCTGGCGCCGATCGGGCCGGTGCGCCCGCTCCGGCCGGTCAAGACGCTGGCGCAGATGGCGCCTGGCGGTCCGGGCACGCCCTTCTTCTGGGTGCACGGCGTCGGCGGAGAGGTCTTCAGCTACATGGTCGTGTCGAAGCACATGGCGGCGCATCGTCCGATCTTCGGTTTCGCGGCCGACTGGACGGTGGCGTTCTCGGAGGAGGAGCGCACCGTCGAAGCGATTGCCGCCTCCTACGTACGCGAGCTGGTCGCGGTGCAACCGCACGGTCCCTACCACCTCGGCGGCTACTGCTCAGCGGCCGTGCTGGTGCTCGAGATCGCGCGCCAGCTCGAAGCGCAAGGCCGCCTCGTCGGCGCCTTCGCCATTCTCGACTATGCCCTCGGCGACAGCAGCAGCAGCGCGCCCGCGACGACGCCGTTCCTGGCCTTTGCCAAGAACCTGCCGGGCTGGATTGGTGACAACGCATTGCCGAGCGGCCTGCGCGACCTGGCCGTCCGCGTGCGCAGCAAAGTGCGCCGTGAAGTGCACCGTCTGCATCGCCATGGTGCCGAGCAGACGGCTGACTCGAGCCCGGCCCTCGACATCCGCGACGAACTGGGCCTCTACCGGCTCCCGGAATCACAGGTCGAGATGCTGCGGCTGCACGTGAAGGTGATCGCCGACTACCTGCCCAAGCCGTTCAATGGCACGGCGACGTTGCTGCTGCCGCGGACCCGGCCGCTGCTCGGCCCCTGGCCCGAGGAGAACGGCGACATGGGGTGGAAGGATATCGCCCGTGGCGGGGTGGAGGTGCATTCGGTGCCAGGGGCGCATAGCACGATCCTGATCGAGCCGTTCGCCGGCCCGGTCGCCGAACGGATCGAAGAGAGCATCCGCGATGCCGAGGCCAGAATTGCGGCCGCGCCGCCGGCGGTGGTCCTCGGGCCGCGCCCGGTGGGCACGCGCGCGCGCGCCTAGGACGCGGGTCTCGCCGTCCGGTCAGCCGCCAGGTAGACCGCCACGGCCGCCGCCAGGCTCGGCACGGTCGCGCCCGCCGCCGGCCACCGTACCGGCATCGCGTGGTAGACGGCGATGCCGCCGGCAGGCGCCCAGCCCGGGCCAGCGCCGCAGCCGCGGCCGAGCATATTCCGTAACACGATGTCTTGAAGCTGTCTGTGACTTGTCTCGGTGGCGCGTGCGTCCAGGATAGTAAGCGTCGCGATCCCGACCGTCGGTCTGTCGCCAGGGGGTTGGGTCGGATAATCGGTGTTGCGTCAACCCACGCTAATCGTTACTAACCGCAGCTGGCGAAGTTTGACGGACGGCCGCCGCCAATGGAGACTGTTCAATGACTCGACGACGTGCGGCATTTGCCCTGTCGACCGCACTTCTTGCGGCCTGCGGCGGCGGAACGGTTGAAAAATCAGCAGCGGACGCCCCGCCGTCATCGACCGTGGCGGCCAGCAGCAACACAGACGTACACGCAAGCAGCCCGGGCGCGACCGCCGATGCGTGCACGATGATCTCGCCTGCGGATCTTGCCGAGGTCTTCGCGCCGCGGACGTTCGTCGTCGACACCAGCGGACCTGTGCCGCACAATCAGCCCGGCACCGCACAGACCAACGCCGTGACATCGTGTAGCTATACGTCGGGTACGACGATGCGCGAGATGATGACCATCAACGTGACGCTGGTCACCGCGCCAAATGAATCGGCGCACGCATCCGTCGAGCAGATGAAGAAGGGGGTCGCGGCTCTCGGACTGAACGCAACGCCCGTCGACATTGCCGGCCTTGGTGACGCCGCCTACTGGGT
>Ga0163144_10002136_pt1 | contig 46248 bp, 58 predicted proteins | sample OliLak19BULKMAT1_FD_123175 | JGI IMG/M metagenome (GOLD analysis project Ga0163144, IMG submission 123175) | Freshwater microbial mat bacterial communities from Lake Vanda, McMurdo Dry Valleys, Antarctica - Oligotrophic Lake LV.19.BULKMAT1 | ecosystem: Environmental > Aquatic > Freshwater >... | reverse complement strand
GCCATCATCTCAAGAACACAGCGTTTATCGCCTCGTTCCGCTGCGCTCCACGAGCCGATAAACGCTATCCATTAATGCTAAACACTAACTCTTAAACTGGACCAATTATAGGGGGCTTGACAAATCAGACCACCATACTCACCGAACTTATCCGGCTCAAAAAAGACTCGCTCGCATTGATAATGGTGAAAGAATACAAGCTGCCCAAGGCGATGATCGCAGGCTATGATATTGATCCGGCGGCTACCGATAAAACCGGTGCGAAATGGGAGGCGGTTTCCAGCCCTCTGGCGATGGCGCTCAAAAATGGCCAGTCCGGTCTGGCCATTGCCTTAATGGACAAGGGCGCGGATATCAAACGCGTCACGCACGGCGATACGCATATCCTTAAACTGGCGACAATGCATGGTGGAAAATCGCTGCTGGATTGCGTCGATAAGCACCTGCCGGCTGCGGACATGCAAGCCCTGTTGAAATCCTACTGCGATTTACCGACCGACATGGGCGAAAGGCCGTCGGCAATAGTGCCGCTGCTGCAAAAACACAAAATCGCCAAAGAACATACCGACCGTTTTGCCGCCAAATGGGAAAATGTGTTTACCAGCATCACTTATGATAAACACAGCCGCCAGTTCAGCATACCGGGCAAAGGCGAAACACCGTTTACTCCCCCCGTCACGCATTGGGTGGACGAATTCACGGTGAGGGATTTAGCCGCCACCACGGTATCATTGCAGAAAGCCGGATTGGGCAAAGCCGCTCCCGAGGCGATAGGAAAGATACTGGTTGGCCTTACCGGTGATGAGTACCGAGGCCCGGCCTATCTTGAACATCTCAAAAATTTACATGGCGATGACCAGAAACGTAAAGACAGTTTTCTGGCGGATGCAGTTGCGCAGGACGAAGTAATCGCGGCAAAAGCGCTGATTGCCTCCGGCGCTAAAGGAACTGCGGTGAGCATGTTCGATGCCATATGGCGGGAAAAGCCCGAAACGGTTAGGCTGCTGGCAGGTAGCGGGATGAAGCTCGATAGCGTGAATGCCACCAAAATAGGGTCTCCGGCTGAAAGCCATAACCAGCCCCTTATCGAATCGACGCTTATTTTCAACTGGGCTTCCAAAGAAAAATTCGAAATGATTCTAAATACGCTGGCCACCACCAAAGGCATCACCGTAAAAGACGATGCACAATATTTTCAGGCGGTGTCGATGGCGCTGGCCGAACCTAAAAAAGCGGCATTGGTTTCTATTCTCCAGCAAGGCGGCCTGCCTTTCCCGACGCAAGGCAAAAATAAACTGGATCTGCTTGAGACAATAGAAGCGAAATGGGCGGAAGAAAACGCAACATGGGGCAGGAACAACCCGGGACTGGATCGTTTTACCAATGACCCTTGCTACCCGCAGATGATTATAGATCGCGCCAATCTGAAACAGAATCTGCTGCAATGGAAAGGGACTTCCCTGCAACGCAATAATGTCAATCTCGGCGCCATCCAGTTGGACAAGACGTTTCAACTGGTCGACGGTACCGCCGCACCGGCGGTGCCACTCGATATGGCAGCTATCCAGAAGCAGGCGCTGGTTGCATGATTCCCCTCTTTCCGTACTATCCGAAAGATAATGACGGCTGGCAGGCGTATAGCGAATATGAGCGCGATACCCATTACTTCACCCATACGCTGCAAGCCCTGAAGCATTGGGACCGGCACAGGGAAAGCGGCGGGATGGACAAACCCGTCATTCCCGAAACCAGCTCTCCCAACATGGCGTCCAGAGACGTAAAGCAGTTTTTCGATACACGGTATAAACCGGAAAAGCCTCTATCCTGCGAACGATTTGTGGAAGCAGCCGATCTTCTGGAACGGATTGTCAAAACCAACGGCATTGAGGGGATGTATAGTTTCTTCCGGGTATTGTCCCACGAGGATGACGGATCGGGCCGCATCCGCAGAGACGAGGTGCATTTTAAAAAAATTCTGAGTGACGTATTCGTGCCGCATTTCGAACCTCATCCGGCCGCAGAAATACTGCACGCGCTGGCTACTCTCGGGCACGTGGCCATTGCACCGGTCACGGGAATGGTTGCAAGCGCTATCCATGCGCCTGTGGCCGCTTATAGCGTCGCACGTTTCAGGAAATTGCGTAATGACCGGCTTGAAAGACGCGAAACACCGCCGCTGGAAGTCATCGACAATGTGCTGCCCCTGCTCCAGTCCATGCATACCATCGCCCAGCATTCGGTTGATGTCCTCAATGCCATTGAGCCCATCAAGGGCCGCCCCTTCCCGGACGTGGCCCCCATTGACATTACGTTCCTGCAAACCGCCTTAGAGCGCGTCCGCCATGGGGATGATTTATCCGAGGCGCATGATTGTAACGGCAGGTGACATTTTCCACCTTTTTTGCCTAACGATTTGCTATAATTATGTGCTATAATGATCCGCTATGGATCAGAAAAAGAAGAACATTCACCTCATCATCGATAATAATACCTATACGCCCAAGCTCCTTCGGGCGGCGTTGGATATAGCAGTGGCGGCAAAGCATACCGATTATGCCAATATCCGCATTATCATGCCGCCCGCATTGCTGTACGAAATTAGCGGATTCAAGGCTTGCGATGCCGGACAGTTACTGAGTCAGGCATTGCGCAAGGATACGGGGGTCAGGAATCTTCGCGCCCTGATCGAATATGGCCTTCAGGAACAGGTGCTCACCATTCCCAACCGCAGCACCGCCGAAACGGAATTTTTTCGCAGGCATGGATTGTTAAACGGCGCGCGCCACCATACTGCCTCACTTGCCGGTCCTGCATCACCCAAGGATTTTGCCGATTATGCCATCGTTGACTGGCTGCGTAATCATCAGCCAGATGCCAACACCCACTTTATCATTTCGACGCAAGATTCCCCGCTCATTGCCGATCTTATGGATGCCATCCCCGGCAATAAAGAAGGCCGCAATCATTTGAATTATTTTGAGCAGTTCGACCAGAAATGCACGGCATTATGGCTGGAAGAAGAATCGCGGCAGATACAAAGGTTCGCTATTGAACACCAGCCAACCATCCGGCCGATCGCACATAACGCGCTTGTCCGCTTAAGTGACAGCGTACCCCCGCTTGCTGATATCAAATCCAGTATTCCCACACTTCCCGATACATGGATAAGGCAATAATCAATTGCCCTTCGGCTTATCGCGCATGAAGATCATGGCGGAGGGGCCTTTGAACGCAAGATGCCAGTCACGACGGGCGATAAGCCGGTCGATCATGACGTCATTGTCCCGTCCGATGAGTATGCCGTCAATCTGGTAACGATCCAGAATGGCTTCCCAGTTCTTGCTGCTGTTACGGAATGCGAAATAATCCTGCACGACTTTCCGCGGATAGGCAGTCCCTTCCCGCCCGTCAATAAACACGGGCACTTTCCCGCGCGATGCAAACACCAGCTGCCCGCCCAGATTATAGGAATTAATCAGGCGCGCCTTGGGATGGTGGGCTTCGATATAGGCGATTTCCGCCGATAAATCCGGCGGCAGCGTGATGGAACCCAGCGCGTAAAACGATGCCGCCTGCGGGGAAAATACCCATAGGCTCAGCGCCACACAGCCCGCAACTGCAGCTAGCGACGCCCGGCCCGAATGCACCAGCCGCGACGCCCATGCCTGCAACCGTTCGACGAAGGGATGCAGTACCGGCGGTTCTGACGTTTTCAGCATGATGGCGTCACGAATCCCGAGCGTCAGCATCGGAGCTGCCACAATGGCGAATATGGGCATGTTGCGAATGCTGATAATGCCCGACAGCAATGACAGATAGACAATCCATTTTTCCCAGGCGGGAGCCGGGATATTGCGCATCATAACCAGCGTCACGAAGGCCACCAGATAGATCCATAAATTCATATTCGCCGATGAGAAATCGAGCGCCGCCCATTCACTCAGATAGGGTTTGGCATCGCTGGTAAAGAGCTTCGAAATAGACAGCAGAATATCGGCGCCGTAGGGATTGATGCAGCAGGCAACCAGCGACGCTATCCCGGTGGCCAGCAGCCAGAGCGTCAGCGTACGGTTACGCGCCATGATGGCGTGAAGACCGTGGATGCCGAGCAGGAAAAACCCGAACAGGAAACCGCCATGCCCATTGATCCAGACACCCATCAACGGTGGTAGAGCCAGCAGCCAGCGCCGCGAACACTGGCCGCGCGCGACCTGCGACAGCAAAAGCCACAGCAGCGCGATCATCAGGAATGTGACGTGGAAGGGGCGGACATTGATGGTGATGGTGATGGATGCCAGCAGCGTCGCCAGAAACGCGGCGGTGGCGTTGCGCGTGCCGACAAATGTGGCGGCGAACAGCACCGCGATAAAAGCGGCGATGGTAATGCTGTTCATGGCAACGATGCCTGGCCAGCCGAAATGCTGGTACAGGTAGCTGCTGGCGACGTCCCATCCCCATGATAAAATGATCCATTGCTTGTCCCCGGCGGTAAACGACCATGGGTCGCGCTGCGGAATCGCGCCGGATTCGCGGATCAAATCGCCGGTGGCAAGGTGCCAGCCGGTGTCGGGGTCGCCGAACATCGAAGCGCCGGTGCCCATCAGCATGACAAGGCACGCTGCGAAGACTAGGGCGGAGAGAAAAATGGTTCTATACATAACGGTCTAGAAAAATGCTTTTATCGCCGAATGTATTTTCGGCAGATGCTCATCGAGCCCGATCCATAACGGCAGGCGCACCAGCCGGTCGCTGAGAGAATCGGTATGCGTCATATCGCCACTGGCCCTCGCATATTTCAGCCCCGCCGGGGAGGAATGCAAAGGCACATAATGAAACACCGTGTGGATGCCGTTATCCTTCATATGCGTAATAAATGCGCTGCGCTGTTCGAGATCGGCCAGCAGCAGGTAATAGATATGGGCGTTATGCGAGCAGGATTCCGGAATGATGGGACGCCTGGCCAGCTTCTGTTGTTCAAGGCCTTCCAGCGCTTCGTGATAACTGTTCCAGAGCGCCTGCCGTTTGGCGATGATCGCGTCCGCCTGTTCCAGCTGCGCCCACAGGAACGCCGCGATAATTTCGCCCGGCAGGTAACTGGAACCTAGGCTGACCCAGGTATATTTATCGACCGCACCGCGAAAGAACTGGCCGCGGTTGGTGCCTTTCTCGCGCACGATTTCAGCGGCTTCTACAAAGCGCGGGTCATTGATCAGCAACGCCCCGCCTTCCCCGGCAATAATATTTTTGGTCTCATGAAAGGACAACACCGCCATATGGCCGATGCTGCCAAGCGGCTTGCCTTTATATTTCGACCAGATGCCCTGTGCGGCATCCTCAATGACAATCAGCTTATGTTTTTTAGCCAGCGCCATGATGGTATCCATCTCGCAGGCCACCCCGGCATAATGCACCGGGATGATGGCTTTGGTGCGCGGCGTAATTGCGGCTTCAATTTTGGTTTCGTCGATATTGAGCGTATCGGGGCGGATATCGACAAAGACGGGCGTCGCACCGCGCAGCGCCACGGCGTTGGCGGTAGACACGAAGGTATAGGACGGCATGATGACTTCATCACCTTCCTGAAGGTCGGCCACGATGGCGGCGATTTCCAGCGCCGCCGTGCAGGAATGGGTCAGCAACGCTTTGGCACAGCCGATTTTGCTTTCCAGCCATGTGTTGCACAGCCGCGTAAAATGGCCGTCACCCGCCATATGCCCGCGCGCATGGGTTTCCGCAATATTATGCAGCTCCTTGCCGGTCATGTAAGGTTTATTGAAAGGGATCATGCCGGTTCATACCATTTGTGAAACGTATACATGGCTTCATGCGGCTCAAACCCGAGCCTCGCCCATATTTTCTGCGGCGCAAAATTAGAGAGCTGGGTGGAGACGACTACGTGTTTTGCCAACGGTTGCAACGCGTGCAAGGCGTGCGTCAACAGATCGGCGTAAATGCCTTTTTTCTGGAAGGCGGGCAGCACGCCGTTCAGCACAATCTCGCCCTTATTTTTTACGGTAATGAACCCCACCAATTGTTTCTGGGACTCAGCCACCAGCACCTTATCGGCGGCCTGTTTGAACAGGCAGGAATTATACGCCCAGTCCGGATAGACCTCGTTGCATTTGGCGCGGTCGAGCAGCGGGTCGGCATGGTAATGCCCGCTCTGGTAATCGTGAAATATTTCGGTGGCCATGTCTCGTAGGGCATGTTCTTCGCCTGCCTTTATGTCGCGTATGATGTAGATATCCTGCTTAAGCGGAGGAAGCGGCGTTTTTTTCGCAAAATCGAACTTGCAATAGATGAGGGTATCCATCAGCCGGAAATCTCTTTCTTCCATTGCCTGCGCTACGTCCAGCCTGTCGATGCCACAGCGCGCGATGAGGAACCGTACACCCTTCTCCCGGCAAAAACTGTCAATGCCGTCGAGGTCGCCGACTTCTACATCATCCGCCCGCGCAGACGGTATACCGAAGCGTTTTTCGTCAATGTCCGAAAGGCTAATCATCGGTGCTTTCAATCACCACAGCGTAGGGCTGCCCCATCGAACGGAAATGGATGCGTGATAAATATTCGCCCATGATGCCCAGCGAAAATAATTGTACGCCGGAGAACACCGCAATCATGGACGCGATAAACGCAAAGCCGGGCACGGCGCCGCCGGTATTGAAATAATTGACGATGACATACATGAACACCAGCATACCCAGAAACATGAACACAAAGCCCATGATGCTGGCGATCTGCAATGGCAGGGAAGAAAAGGACGTAATCATATTGGCGGCATGCAGCAGCAGTTTTTTAAGGCTATAGCCGGACACACCGCTATGGCGCTCATTATGCTCTACATCAATGCTGGAGAATTTATTGGTGCCCCATGTCAGCAATATGTCGATGGAGACGAACTTATCGTTATAGTGGGCGAAGGCTTTGCGCAGGTCGGTGCGGAAGGCACGGAAGGCGTTTATCTTGCTGGCATTGTCATGGCCCATGGAGTGCTGCATGACGTATTTCGTAAGGGTAGAGGCAAAATTGCGCAGGAAGCTATGCTTCATCTCTTCGGGAGTGCCGTACACCACGTCATATCCCTTATCCAGTTGCGCCAGCAGCTTGTGGATTTCTTCGGGCGGATGCTGGAGGTCGTCATCCATGGTCACGATCACATCATGTTTGGCCTCGCGGACTCCCAGCAAGATGGCGTTATGCTGGCCGAAATTTTTCCGCAGGTTCAGTCCCCGCAGGTAAGGATAGGTTCGGGACAATTCTTTGATCACCTTCCAGCTGTCATCCGGGCTACCGTCGCACACCAGTATCACTTCATAGCTGCTGGCGATGGTGGGAAGGACGCCGTTAAGGCGCTGCATGAGCACAGGCAAAATGGCCGCGCTTCGGTAAATGGGGATAATGACAGACAGATTTCTCATACGGCTTAAGCAGTATGATAGTAAACCATCTTTGTCAAAAAGAAGCTGGTTAGCGGGACAGCCCGTTGAGCGCATCCGTGAAGAATCCGATGACCGACGCACCCATCGCTTCAAGGCTGCCGATAATCAGAATGGTAATGAGGGTCAGTATCAGGCCGTACTCTATGAGTACCGTGCCCGATTCATCATTAGCAAATGCTTTGCATCTGAAGCGCATACATCCCTATCCCTGCTCTTTTATTATAAATCTTCCTGCGCCAACTATGAAGAAAAAGTTGAAAGATAATAATATTTAAAAATCAGATTATTACGGCCTGTTTGTAGGGGTTATTTGCATCAAATTTCAAATGCTTTTGCGCTTTCGCCCGGTAAATAACCACAAACGCCAGTGTAGTGAGCCGCTTGCGAATTTATAGCAAATACCGCTAGAGTTCGATCCGGTTTTTAGCAAAAACGCCTTGTTTTATATGGTTTATTTGCAATCTCAAAACGGGTATGATGTGCACGTCATCAGATAACAACTATCACCATGTAGGGAGAATGTTATGAAAATCGCAACACACCATCACCACAATGACGAACATACCGGCATGAGTAGCTATGTCGTACTGGACGCGTTCGTGATTCTGATCGGCTATGCCTCCGTGACAATGCTGGGCGGCCAGTGGAACAGCCTGATGTATACGATCAGCAGCAATGCAAAACGCTGATAGTGCAGGCATATCAGTAAAGACCATCTCTGCGTATATTTCCGTCGAGAAAAGACTAAGCATATGATATCATTGGCGCATGTATCAGATGAAGCCTATGGAAGTACGCAGTGCCATTGCGCATGTGCGCGAGTCGGCACCGGAGAATCTCACCGTGCAAACGCTGACGGCAAATCCGGACATTGTTGATTCGCTGGCGGAAGACCTGTCGGCGTTCAATGTACGTCACGTTATTCCGATGACGCACAAGGCAACGCACGCCATGGGATCGGTAGCACTCTATGCTGGTGACGGCATCGTTACGAAACTCACCGATGAAACCCATCTCGAACAAAAATATAATTCACGCCTCAAACGCAACGACAACATGATCGTACCCGGCGTGTTGCCACCCATTGAACGTTTCAAAAAAGGGGCGATTGTAAACGAAGTCTATCCATGGATAGACCGGCACAATGTGAAAGATTCGGATGTAGGGCGCATGAAGGAAACGCTTGCGATATACAATCTGCGTTTCAAGCCCGGCGATAACAAGCGCGGCAATATCGGCATCCTGCCCGGGCCCGGGCGCAAGCTCGCCGTGCTGGACCCGGATGCGGTGGAACTACTCGATCCTAATTTCGGCATATTAGCCAATGACAGCCGCCGCTGGGAGAAAGAAGTACATTCGCGCCTCTACCCGCTGTATGAGGATCACCAGAAAAAAGTGGCCATCTTGTCGGTAACACACCCGATTTCACCGAAAGATTTTCACCCTTGATCGGGAAAAAAACTTCGCATGTCAACGGTGTTCACCCTAAAGGCTCAACGGATATCTGGCGGTAGCAATGCGCTACTCAATAATGAAAATTCGCCCAGCCCTGTTGTGAGGCGACGCCTACCGCGCCCGTAGTCGCCTGCTTCACTTCCTTTAGTTCCTTTTTCAGTTCCTTCCGGTGTTCTGCCACATAATCATAGATTTTTTCCAGTGAGCCTGCCTGCTGGCTTCCCTTCAGGTGATTGATCGCCGGGCAGACCAGTTTCGCCGGGTCGCCATCTTTCGCCGGCGGAATTTCATTCGGTTTATATTCACGCGTCAGTACTTTACTTTCAAAAAAACGTGTCCATCCGCCAGCGATAGCCTGCTTCATCATCGCGTCCTCGGATTGTCCCGCAGTCGCTTCCCCGAGATGGACGCGCTCCATCATGATAAAGGGCGCAATCCCGGAAAAAATATTGGACATGCGAAACTGCTTGAAGGGGCCGTCAAGAACGGCATTGGCATTGTCGCGTTCGTCGGGCGTAATTTCTTTATGGTCTTTAATGGCCGCTCTCAACTGGTCGACATAGGTCATGTGCGCCGCCTGGTAAATCGCCAGCGTCAGCATCAGCTCAGGCTTTTCCACCAGTTCAAAAGCGATCGTGGATTGCGGCAACGCCTCCCTGATCAGGTTCGGCTTTCCGTCCTGTATGATTTTTTCCATATCATTGAGCGTTTTTCTCTCGTCATCAAAAGCAAGCTGTTCCGATATGTTATTGTAGGCTATTTGCAGCGCGGCCCTGTGGGAGGGCTTTTTCAGGTTCGCGGTAAAAAATGCGAGATACTCGGCGAATTTATCTTCCGGCATGTAGGCGCGGATGGCCTTGATGACAGAGGCCGATTTCAGCTTCAGGTCTTCGGCATCGGGGTCGATATCGCGATAGGCCTGCACTTGCGCGGTAGTCAGCTCACTATAGGGTTCGTCGCCGACATGCTGCACCAGACCTGGTTTGTTTTTTCCCCGGCCTGACGCATGCGATTTTTTTACATACTGGTTCCATTTGGGGCGTTCGCGCCCCAGCGGCTTGTCATAGGTTTTGAGCACGCCCCGCTCATGCAGATCAGTAGCTATCTGTGCAAAGAAAGCCGCCTGGTCAAACGTATGTCTTTTGCCGTATCCCAACATGCTACAAGGCCAGTCCTTCCTATGCTCACGCTACCATACTATTAGCATACTCGGGTTAAAGAGTTAATAATTTTTAATTAAATCGGTGATTTAAGCTGAAAAAGATCATCCAGCGGTGGTAAGCAGCGATCATATTTAATACGGAATTAATACATAGCGGTTAATATATGAATAATATTTAACAAGTCACCTCCATGGAGAAACCATATGAGCAGACCCAATCCCGCATTAGCTGCGAAAAACCGTGAAATGGAAGATTTTGTACGCGATACCATCAATGGCGTGGTGGCGCATCATTTTCCCGACGCCACACCCCATCATCTTGGCGAGACGGCATATGCAACCGGCATGGATGAGAAGCCAGTAGCGGGCAAGAGCAGCGCCCGCACTTTCAGACCGGTTGACGGGCATGAGGATATGTGGCCCGGCTTCGTGCATAGTTCACACAATCTGCCGGAGAACAAACTTAAGGGTAATGATGGTGCAGAGGCGGGATTGCGCCGCGATCTGAACCGTCTCTTCACCGGCAACCCGGATGGGCAACAGATACCGGTAGTGGTCGCAAAGGACGCAGACGGTAAAGTCACATCGAGATCGACGAGGGACATGGTAGCCGTTTCAGCCAGCTCACAACATCCGGAAGGCGCGGTGAACGTGATCGCCTATGGTTCACCGGCAGAACTCTATGACCGTATCCAGGCCAATCTCGCCGGTAATGCCGATTTACAGCAATACGCGCCCAAAGGCAGCAGGCAGCCCGGCAAATAAACCATAAGGAACTCACATGGCACCCCCGAAAAAGATATTGGCGGAAAAAACCCGCGAGATGATGGATTTTATTACCACCACCATCGGCAATCTGGTGACTTCCCATTATCCGTCCGCCACCCCGGGGAAAATTGGGGAGCATGAAACCGCCTTTGGTATTGATCGCCCCCTGCGACAACATCCGGTAGAGCAACTGCACAGCGCACGCCTATTCGCCCCGACACCGGGTCATGAAGATATGTTCCCCGGATTCCTGCACGTATCGTTTAACCTGACTCCAGCCGACCATACGCAGGACCACACCTTGCGTTCCGATCAGACCTCTGAACTGGACCTGCGCCGCGATTTCAACCGGCTGATTACTGGCAACCCGGACGGCGAGCAAATAGACGCTGTCGTCGCAAAGGATAGTGACGGCAAAGTCACCAACTGGGGGAAACTCAATAAAGCAAATGCGGTAGTGAGCGGGCAATATCATGAGGGTGGGATAAACCTCATTACCTACGGATCGCTGGTCGAAATCTACGACAGCATGAAAGCCAATCTTGCCAAAGACGAAAATGCCGACCTGCGCGTACATGCGCCAAAAAGCACCGGCAGAAAATCCACTAAATAATTAGAGGCGAACCGGCACCTGCGCCTGTTGTAGCGCTTGCTTGACCTGCGCAATGGTATAGGTGCCGAAATGAAATACCGACGCCGCCAGCACCGCATCGGCTTTCCCTTCTTTCACCGCTTCCACGAAATGCTCCAGCGTGCCGATACCACCCGAGGCAATCACCGGGACTTTTACCGCTTCCGACACTGCCCGCGTAAGTTCGATATTGGTGCCCTGCTTGGTGCCGTCGCGATCCATCGAAGTGAGTAGTATTTCCCCTGCGCCGAGCGCCGCCATTTTTTGCGCCCATGCTATCGCATCAAGTCCGGTGGCATTGCGCCCGCCATGCGTAAAAATCTCAAATTTTCCCGGCGCGACCTGCTTGGCATCAATGGCCACGACAATACACTGCGAACCGAATTTCTCCGCCGCCTCGCCTACGAATTCGGGATGCTTCACCGCCTGCGTATTGATGGAAACTTTGTCGGCCCCTGCCAGCAATAAGTTACGGATGTCAGCCAGCACCCGCACGCCACCGCCCACGGTCAGCGGCATGAAGCATTGCTCGGCCACTTTGCTGATGACATCATACAGAATCGAGCGGTCGTCGCTGGTGGCGGTAATATCGAGAAAACACAGCTCATCCGCCCCTTGGGCATCATAGAGCTTTGCCTGCTCCACCGGGTCGCCCGCGTCGATAAGTCCTATAAAATTGATACCCTTAACGACACGACCGTCTTTAACATCAAGGCAGGGTATGATGCGGGTTTTTAACATATTATTGACGTATAGGGGATAAAATAGTTAAATGTTTTTTACAATTTAATTGGTTAGAACCCTACTATGTTTGATTTTGATGAGCAAGCCGATAGACTCGGACTCTGCGTTGAACAACTGGATACGCTCACCAAACGGCTTAATACGCGGATGCTCGATACTCCCGCTGCGGCAACGCATATAGACAGAATTATCGGCATGGGGAGATTCAACCGCGCCGTTCTCACCAAACCAACAGACCCAAAACAAACCGTTGCCGAAGGCACCATCCTGTATGGCGAGGAGCTTATACGCGCACGCACCCAGAAAGACAATCCGCAATATGGTATGTTTGCCGCCTTTGCTGCCGTGCACCAGCCCCTTCTTGGTTTTGCACAGCTATTGGCCGTGGATCTGGGTGCTAAGGGATATACCTGCCAGATCACGCATGAAGGGCATAGGTTTGCTATCCCGCTCGCTGAACTTAAAACAACGTTTGACGAAGATGCCCGGATATGTACCACCGGTGATTTTACTGATAAAAAAAGCGGCAAAATACTCCCCGGCACCTTCGCATTGCTTAAAAATGCAGGCGGTAACGGCCTGTATAACGCCAGTAAGGAAAACGTGCATTGTGACATAGTGGATAACAACGGCACCCCCTGTTCTCCTAGTCTTACCGCCACCCTTCTATGGGTAAGCATTGCCGGTCGCGGCAAAAATATTTTCGGCAAGAATAGTGGTAAAAATGGCGTACTGACCAGAGTCGGCATTGACGATATGCGAGTCGCAAATATGTATCTAAGGGAGACAGTCACTGATCTTGTGAGCGATCATGGCTATGATCCTGAGCCTCTCTGGAAGCGCGTTATGGAAACTGCGCGTGAGCAATTACAACCGCATGTTGAAGCACTGGCTATTGCCCGGGAAACAATACAACTCGCCCAGAATGGAAACACGGCAAAACCGCTTGAAAGTCCCTACAAAGTTGAAACGATTGATGATGTAGTAAAATTTTTTGGTATCACATTGCCGGAGATGGATGACCACAAACGCAAAATAGCAGCCGATATAGCCTCTGGTTTTTCGGAAGGGGCACGCAGGTAAGTTCAGGTTACGATTTGGATAATTTGCTGCCTGCGCGGTAGATAGCCATGATGGCGGTCAGGCCGATAAAACACCAGATAACGTTGATTACCAGCGAAGCGCTGGCGTCTTTCCAGTAAGCGTAGAAAGAAAGCAGGAATGCGCCGAGAATATTCAGGCCGTGATATGTATAGGTGTCGCTGCCCAGTTTTTTCATCGCCAGTAACAGGTATGCGCCCAGCACCGCCGCCGCGCCTGTCCAGCCAACCACTTCCACCATGATGCTCATTTCAGGCACACAGCTTCAGCGCTTCGTCCGCTTTGATGGCCCCTTCATAAAGCGCGCGGCCAAGAATGCAGCCTTCGATGCCCATAGTAGCGAGTTCCTTGTAACGCTTTATATCGTCAATTGAGCTGATGCCGCCGGAAGCAATGACAGGGGTGGTGATTTCTTCGGCAAGTTTGACCGTTTCATCGAAGTTGGGGCCGCCCATCGCGCCGTCCTTGCTGATGTCGGTATAGATGATGGCGGCAACGCCGACATCCTCGAATTTCTTGGCCAGCGTCACCGCAGGCTGATCGGATATTTCCGCCCAGCCATTGACGGCGACCTTGCCGCCCTTGGCGTCGATGCCGACGGCAATCTGGCCGGGGAACAGGCGGCAGGCTTCTTTTACCAGTACCGGGTTCTTCAGCGCCAGCGTGCCTAACACCACGCGGGAAATTCCCGCATCCAGCCAGGTGGCGATCATATCGATATCGCGTATGCCGCCGCCAAGCTGCACCGGCATTTTGACGCGCGACAGAATGGCTTTGACCGCCGATTCATTGACCGGCTTGCCTTCAAAGGCGCCGTTTAAATCGACGATATGCAGCCACTGGAATCCCGACGTTTCAAACACCATGGCCTGATCGGCAGGGCTGTTGGAAAACACCGTGGCCTTATCCATGTCGCCGCGTAGCAGGCGCACGCATTTGCCGTCCTTAAGGTCTATGGCGGGGTAGAGGATCATGTGAGTGTGGTAATGGGTTCGAGGTTCTTATAATAAAAACGCCCGGCGATCATCTTGGCGTTGACGAATTCATAAGTCGGCAGCACGCCCCAGCAGATATAGCTGCATTCTTCATAGAGTTTGATAGCCGCTTCCTGCGTTTCGCGCACGGAGAGCTTCAGCACCGAAAATCCCTGCGAGCGCGCTTCGCGCTCAGCGGCTTCCAGCAACGATTTAGCAAGGCCATGACCGCGCGCCCACGGAGCGACAAAATGCGCTTCAACGGAGGCGCAGAACGACGATGTTTCTTTGCTCGGGCCGGGCTTCAGCAATTGCACACTACCTGCCAGCGTACCATCGAGACGCCCGGCAAACAGTACGCGTTCGGGTACGACCAGCACGCCCTTCCAATAGGTTTCCAGAACGTCCTTGCCCGGGGGCAATACCCAGTTGAATCCGATACCGTCGCTGATGGCGTCCTCGGTCGCCTGCACCAGTTCGGTGAGGTCGGCATGGCGGAACTCGGTCATGCGTTCGACGCGTGTGGACATTACAATTCCAAAAAATTCTTCAGGAGCTGCAATCCGGTATCCTGACTTTTCTCAGGATGGAACTGCGCGCCCATGATGTTGCCACGGCCTACCACCGCTGCAACGCTTTGTCCATAGCTGACCGTCGCCAGCACGTCGGAGGGCTCTTTGCACAAGGCATGGTAGCTATGCACGAAATAGGCGTGGTCGCCGGTGGTAATCTGCTTCAGCAGCGGATGTGGCTGCGCGACGGTCAGGTCGTTCCAGCCCATATGAGGGATCTTGAGTGTACCGTCGGCGGGCGTCATCAACCCCACCTCACCCTTGAGCCAGCCCAGCCCGTCATGCGTGCCGTGCTCATGGCCTTTTTCAAACAGCATCTGCATCCCGACGCAGATGCCGAGGAACTGCTTTCCCCGCTGCACCACCTCACGCTGCAATATCTCCAGCATTCCCGGCAACGCGCGCAAACCCCGCATGCAATCGGCAAACGCGCCGACGCCCGGCAGCACGATATGGCTGGCTTTTTCCACGATGTCAGGGGAATGGGTTACCTGTATGGGGACGGAACCGGCAGCGACGCGTTCAAACGCCTTGGCGACCGAGCGCAGATTCCCCGAGCCGTAATCGATGATGGCGACAGTCATTTCGCCGGGGCAGCCGCCAGATAGCGCTCTAAATAGCGCTGCTCGGCGCGTAGCAGGCTGTCGGCAGCGCTGATATCGGCCATGATATAGCCGTTCTTACGCAGGTATGTCCGCAGCCAGTCATTGGCGTGGAATCCTACCAGCACACGAAACGCCAGATCAAGCGCACTCAGGCTCGTATGCGACAGGATGCTTCCTTTCATGAACCAGAGAAAAGACAGGTTGAATAAGAGGATCAGCACGGCGGGCACCCACAAACGCTTATAAAGCATCCACAACAGCGGGAGGGCAGCCGCTATGAAATTAAACCCTTCCTTGACGAATACCGGATTGTGCTGCGCGCCGCGATCTTCCGGCTTGCTATGCACCGTATAGATTTTCATGCGGCTTACCATTACAGACTCCCTCCCAGCGTACCCTTGGTGGACGGAATCTCGTCGCTCTTGCGCGGGTCGATGGCAATCGCCGTGCGCAATGCGCGGGCAAGCCCCTTATAGCAGGACTCAATGATATGGTGGTTATTGACGCCGTAGAGGTTTTCGACATGCAGCGTCGCGCCCGCAGCAAAAGCAAAGGCCTGGAACCATTCGCGGAACAGTTCGGTATCCATTTCGCCCAATTTCGGCTTGGTGAACTCCACCTTCCAGATGAAATACGGACGGCCCGACAGGTCGAGCGACACACGCGATAATGTTTCATCCATCGGGATATAGGCATGACCGTAACGCACGATGCCCTTGCGCTCACCGAGCGCCTTGGTCACCGCTTCACCGATGGCGATGCCGGTATCTTCGGTGGTGTGGTGGTAGTCGATATGCAGGTCACCCTTGGCCGCAAGGTTCAGGTCGATGAGGCTGTGGCGCGACAGCTGTTCCATCATATGATCCAGAAAGCCGATACCGGTCGAAACCGTGTATTTGCCGGTGCCGTCCAGATTAAGCTCCGCTGTAATCTGGGTTTCTTTGGTTTTACGTTCTACGCTCGCCTTACGCACGGCAGTCTCCTGAAAATGGCTTAAGTCGCCGTTTTTACCAGAAAATTGAGAGATTACAAGAAAACACTTGGATTACACCGCTCTGGCCGGTTTTTATGTTTGTGCCCGGAGAATACGCTAATTATACTAGGGCAAACCTCACTGGAAGACCATGGGAGAGATTTATGAGCGCCATCAGCACCGTCCTCGAACCCTTTACCACTCTTGAAATCACCGGCATGATGACCGTCGCACTGATAGGCGCGTTACTCATCATCGCCCTGACATTCCGTATCATCAGCACCGTCACCATGCTGCGGCAGTATGAAGCCGCCTGCGAGCAGGTCGCGCTCATTGAAGCCAGGTTGAAAGAGATGCAGGAATACGTTCAGTCGCTGGAGCAGGAATTTGAAAAAGACATGAACGAGCTGAAACAGCAGCACACCAAGGAGCGCTTCGACCTTCAGCAGATGGTATTCACCCGCAACTCCGAAATCCTCGACCTCCAGAACACGCTGATTGAGTTGAGCCAGCCCAGCCAGTACGAGCGGATGTAATCCTAGTCTTGGGACTTGCGCTCCCTTACGCCTATCCACCATACTAAAAACGCCACAAGCACGCCTGAAATGGCGAACATAACCGTTCCCTCGCCATACTGACTCGGCTCGACTTTCAGCAGCAGGGAAAAAAAGTAAAAACAGACGCCCCCCATAATCAATGCACCCGTCAGGATATAGAACAGGTTGTCGCGGCCATGTTTTTTAAGGAGGCGGTAATAGGGTATCCCGAAGATAAACACGTTCAGGTACGCCACCACTATCGACGCCAGTATAAAAATAAAGGGGAGAATATACCAGTCCCCGCTTAAACCTTTGCTATCGAACGCCAGCGCCACGCTGAAAAATAGGAAGATCATCGCGCCAAAAACCAGCGGTCCAGCCAGTACGCCGCGGCTAAGCCGTGTCATTAACCGTCCTCGAGATGCAGCAGCAGCGCCGCGCCGATCATGCTGACGACTACGGCAGGCGTCCATGCGGCAAGCATCACCGGCACCGTTCCGGCGGAACCGAAGGCGAAGATCACGTCGGTGAAGAAATGCAGCAGGAAACCGCTGACAATACCCGCCACCACCAGCAATCCGATTTTACCGCGCCGCGGCAGGCGCAGTGAAAATACGGCCGCGAGGAAAACCGTGCCCGCCATCAGGAAGGGATTGGCCAGCAGCGTATGCCAGTACAGACGGTGGCGCAGTGCCGAGAATCCGGCATTTTCCAGCATGGTGATAAAGGATGGCAGGTGCCAGAATGACATGGTTTCCGGCGAGGCGAAACTGTCCTGAATATGGGTGAGCGTAAGCGTAGTGGGCAATGAGACATCGGCGATATGCTCGGGCGGGCGGCCCGGCAGCGAGCGCGTCACCTGGAACATATGCAGATTGCCGTCTTCCAGCAGGGCGCGGGCGGCGTCCATGCGCTCGATGAATTTTTGTTTTTTATCGAAGGTAAAAATGATGACGTTGGAAAATTCCATCGTGCTCTGCGACACACGCATGGTGTAGATGATGTGTTCGCCTATCTTATCTGAATCATGCTCGATCTGGCGCAGCCACAGGCCGGAATCGGAAATTGACAGCAGGCTCGGCGTTGCCGACAGATACTTGCTCTCGATATGCTCATAACGCATCAGCAGCACGGCGGAGAACGGATTGAACACCATGGTGATGAACACGCCAAGCGTCATTACCACCGCCATCGCCGGAGCAAGGAACTGCCACACCGACACACCGGCGGCACGCGCCACCACCAGCTCATGCGTACGGGTAAGCCGCGTCAGCGCCAGCATGGTGCCGATCAGCACAGCGTAGGGCATCAGCTTTTCGGCAAGGAATGGCATGCGCAATGCAGCCAGTTGCAGCAGCACCGACATCGGCACCGTCTGCTTACCGGTGGCACGGCGGATGAGTTCGACAACGTCAATCAACGTGCTGATAAACAGCAGGCCGAACAGGGCAAGCATGATGGAAAACAGAAAATGCTTGCCGATATATTGCGATAATGTCCACGGTAATTTCATGACGAGACCTCTCCTGCGGGCGCGGCTGAAGCTGCCACCAGCTTGCGTTGCGCATGGTCGCCAATAACCCAGCACGCAAGCAATGCCGGCACGACCAGCAGCAGATAAGCAAGGAAGGTCAGCGACGGATGCATGGCCATCACACCGCGCATGCCGACCGCGGTGAACATGATGAACACACCGCATGCAATGGCGAGTGCAATACGCTGCCAGTTGCCGCGGCGGTTGAATTCCCCCGACAGCAGCACCGCGATGGCCACCAGTGTCAGGCATAGCGAATACATCGGCCATACCAGGCGCTGATGCCCCTCGGCATGGCGTTTCTGATTTTCCGCAGGTGATACCTTCTCGTCTTCGGCAAAGAGCTGGGTGATAAATAACTCCTGCGAATCCGGCGCGCGCACATTCATGCCCTGTGCATAGAGGCTGATATCCATGGTGTAATTCTCAAACATCAGAAAGGAGAGTTTGCCGTCACGCATTTCCTGCCGGTTGCCGTTGAGCAGCAGGAAGCGCGGCCCCTGATCCGTTTCGACCAACCTGCCTTCTTCCGCCATCATCGTCACCGGAATATCCATCTGGCGGTTATCGTGTACGAGAATACCCTCGAGTGTACCATCTTTGTTGCGTTCGCGGATAAACACCGTCAGCCCGCGCACCGGATTGGAAAAGACGCCTTCCTGCAACAGGATGGAGACATAGTTATTACGCAGGAATGACTGCATATCGCGGAACCGGCTATAGCTCATGGGCTGGATATAAAGCGCGATGGCATAGGCAATCAGCGTAACGCCTGCCGCTACCTGCAAGGCGGGCATGCATAACTTCCAGCGGCTTAAGCCCGCCGCCTGCATGACGATCAGCTCGCTGTCTATCTTCAGCTTATTATAAACAAACAGCACCGCGCAGAATAATGCCGGGGGTAAAATCAGCAGCATTAGCGACGGAATCAGCAGCAGCGTGAGCTGCAAAAACACCATGATCGACACGCCCTGATTGACGATAAAATCGATAAAGCGCAAGGCTTGCGTCAGCCATACGATGCTGGTAAGGCTAAACGTGATCAGCAGCGTCGAATGCACGAGGTGCCGCACGATATATTTGCTGTATTGGTACATGGGATATTGCATAGCGCGTAAAGGACATAAAGGGAAGTATGTATGAAAATTAATTTCACTGACATCGCAACTGCCAAAACAAAACTCGACAGCGTCATCGTGTTTGCCGTCGGGGAAGACAAAAAACTGGGCAGCGTTGCTTCGACCCTCAACAAGCAGGCGGGCGGCGCGCTGTTCAAGGCGGTCATGTCAGGCAAATTCACCGGCAAGCCCGGCCAGTATGTCAGCGTGGCGGCACCCGATAACATCAAGTGCGACCGCATTATTTTAGCCGGTATCGGCAATCTCAAAAAGCTCGATGCCAAGGCATTGGAAAATCTCGGCGGCGGCGTGGTGCCGCATGTAAACAGCATAGGCGCCAAATCGGTTACTTTCCTGCTGGAAGACCTCAAGGGCGCAGCCGTCTCCCTGCCGGAAGCGGCGGCGCGCATTGCGCACGGCGCGGGATTGCGCAGCTATAATTTTGACAAGTACTTCACCAAGAAACCGGCGGACGAACGCCCGACCATCCAGTCCTTCACGGTGGCGCTGTCTGAGGCCAAATCCGCTCCCAAGCATTACGGCGAACTGGAAAAACTGGCTGACGGCGTATTCCTCACCCGCAACCTGGTCAGTGAGCCCGCCAACGTCATCTACCCTGAATCCTTCGTTGAAAAAGCGATGGAGCTCAAGAAACTCGGCGTCGAAATCGAAGTCCTCGGTGAGCCGGAAATGTACAAGCTCGGCTTCGGCGCACTTTTAGGTGTCGGTCAGGGCTCAGCCAGGGAATCACAACTGCTCATCCTGCGCTGGAATGGGCTCGGAAAAGGTTCCAAGACACCGCCGATTGCCTTTGTCGGCAAGGGCGTAACGTTCGATACCGGCGGCATCAGCATCAATCCGTCTTCCGGCATGGAAGAAATGAAATATGATATGGGCGGCGCGGGAACGGTCACCGGACTCATGAAAGCGCTGGCCGGACGCAAGGCCAAAGTCAACGCCATCGGCGTATGCGGCCTCGTGGAAAACATGCCCGGCAGCAACGCGCAGCGCCCCGGCGACGTTGTCACCTCCTATTCGGGACAGACCATCGAAGTCATCAACACCGACGCCGAAGGCCGTCTCGTACTCGCCGACGCGCTGTGGTACACGCAGAAACACTTCAAGCCGAAATTCATCATTGATCTCGCCACCCTCACCGGCGCAATCATTATTGCGCTGGGCAGCAGCCGCGCCGGATTATTCTCCAACGATGATACACTGTCCGAGCAACTCTTCAAAACCGGGCAGAAAGTGGGTGAAGAAGTGTGGCGCTTCCCGCTGAACGACGGCTATGACAAGCTGATCAATTCCGACATCGCCGATGTGCTCAACTCCACCAATTCACGCGAGGCCGGTTCCATCACCGCTGCGCAGTTCCTCCAACGCTTTGTCAATAATGTGCCGTGGGTGCACCTCGATATCGCAGGTGTAGCGTGGAACAAAAAAGACACCGACACCTGTCCCAAAGGCGCCACTGCTTATGGCGTCCGCCTGCTCAACCAGCTGGTAAAAGACTATTACGAGGGTAAATAGGAATGTCTGGTTCTTTTCTTATTCTTATGGCTGTTTTTGTCCTTATACTCTTCACGGTGCGGAGGGCTATTATCATCGTACCTCTTGGAGAAGTGTGGGTGGTGCAGTCTTCCGGTCGCAATCTCCGTGAGCTCTCTCCCGGTCTTGCCCTTATCAATCCTTTCACGGAACGGGCAGGGCCAAAAGGCGAATTACCATCAGGCCAAAACCAGAATAAGAATAGCTTATAACCTTTATGACCACTGTACAATTCTACCACCTGCTGACCACACCCTTAGAACGCGCATTGCCTAAGCTGCTGGAAAAGGCATATGGCGGGGGGTTCAAAACCCTGCTGGTCGCCGATTCGGAAGAGCGGGTGGAACAGCTCAACCAGTTGCTGTGGACCTACGATCAGGACAGCTTCCTGCCGCATGGCAGCGAAAAGGACGGGCATAAGGAATTGCAGCCTATATTGCTTTCTACCCACATAGACGCCAGCCCGAACACCAAACTCCTCCTCGTCACCAACGGTGCGCAGCCGTCCAGCCCGCAGGCATTTGAGCGCATCCTCGACATGTTCGACGGGCGCGACGCACAAGCCGTGGAAAACGCCCGCACACGCTGGACCAGCTATAAGAATGCCGGTTGCGAAGTGACCTATCTGCGCCAAACGGAAAGCGGCGGCTGGGAGAAGAAAGGGGTTGCGTAAATACGCACAGGCATTATTAACCCCTCATGACCACCGCATCCCACATAGCCCTCCGGCGTACCTTTGCGATCATTTCGCACCCTGACGCCGGTAAAACGACGCTGACCGAAAAGCTGCTGCTGTTCGGCGGTGCGATTCATCTGGCCGGTGCGGTCAAAGCCAAGAAGGGCGGCCAATCCGCCCGCTCCGACTGGATGGCAATTGAGCAGCAGCGCGGTATTTCCGTAACCGCTTCGGTGATGACGTTTGAATATGCCAAGCATACCATCAACCTGCTCGACACGCCCGGCCACAAGGATTTTTCCGAAGACACCTACCGCACACTGACCGCAGTGGATTCAGCCGTGATGGTGTTAGACGGCGCGAAAGGTATCGAAGCGCAGACGCTGAAACTCTTTGAAGTCTGCCGCCTGCGCGACACGCCGATCATCACCTTCATCAATAAGATGGATCGCGAAGCCAAAGAGCCGTTCGAGCTGCTCGATGAAATCGAAAAAACCCTCGCGCTCGATGTCTGTCCGATTACCTGGCCAATCGGCATGGGCGAGCGCTTCCGCGGCTGCTTCAACCTGATGAACGACACACTCTATCTGTTCGATGACGGGCAAGGCTCCAAGATCACCGACGGCATCCAGTTCAAAGGCACCGAAGACCCGCGCCTCGACGAGCATATCCCCGAAGAACAGCTCAAGCAGTTCCGCGAGGAAGTGGCGATGGTCAAGGCCATCTATCCCGCCTTCGACGCGCAGTCCTACCGCGAAGGCCACCTGACGCCGGTATTTTTCGGCAGCGCCATCAATAATTTCGGCGTGCGCGAATTGCTGCAGGCGTTATGCGATCTTGCGCCCTCCCCGCGCCCGCAACCCGGTGAGCAGCGCACGGTCAGCCCCGAGGAACCGAAATTCACCGGCTTCGTATTCAAGATACAGGCCAACATGGACAAGAACCACCGCGACCGCATTGCCTTCGTGCGTATCTGCTCGGGCCAATACACGCGCGGCATGAAGGTGCTGCATGTGCGCTCCGGCAAAACACTGTCGCTCAATAATCCTGTTTTATTCTTAGCGCGTGAACGCGAACTGGCCGAGGAAGCATGGCCGGGCGACATCATTGGCATTCCCGGGCACGGGCATTTGCGTATCGGCGATGCGCTGACCGAAGGCGAAATCCTCTATTTCACCGGCATCCCGAGCTTCGCGCCCGAACTGTTCCAGCGCGTACGCCTTGACGATCCGCTGAAATCCAAACAGCTCAAAGCCGCTCTCGAGCAGCTCTCCGAAGAAGGCGCGTCGCAGATTTTCAAACCGCTCGACGGTTCCAGTTGGATTATCGGTGTGGTCGGGCAATTGCAGTTCGACGTCATCGCCTCACGCCTCAAAACCGAGTACGGCGTCAATGGCAGTTTTGAAGCCGTGCAATACACCAACGCACGCTGGCTCAAATGCAAGGACGCCGCCAAGCTCAAAGAATTCTGCGAGAAGAATAAATACAACACCGCCGAAGACGCCGGTGGGGCGCTGGCCTACCTTGCCCCCAATGCATGGCATCTGGACCGTATCCAGAAAGACTGGCCGGATGTGGAATTTGTAAAGACGCGCGAGCATCGCTAAGTATATTTATGAGCATCAAAGCACGTATCGAAGATGCTGAATATTTATGGCACAAGGGGCGTATAGAGGGGGCTTGGGCTATGGCCCTCATTGCAACGGATGCAACAGCAAAAAAAAGATACCCTACAGAAGGCAGAAATAATGTCCGTTTCAAACAATTTATTGTTGATGAAACCGGGTTAATTATTTCGGGAGAATCAGCTAGTCCTAAATCGGTAAATATAGTTTTTTGTTCAGAAAAGCATTCTCCAGGGCAACCCCTTGATCCTGACTCCCATTCATTTGCTGTTATTTGTTACGAGTTTTTACGTTGTCACCTTTTGCATGAAGGTAAAATGCCTGTCAAAGTTACTTTCAGCCCTATAACAATAAAAGACAATCAAATGACAGAAACCTTAAAAGTTGGGAATAGTAAAACTCCTCACCAAATTCCCCCTAGTTGGGTTTTAAACCTTATAAAGGCAATTCGTGAGGCTCCCGAAAACTTTGACGAATTTATTTAAAGCTCACGCACTCAGAAACCTTTCAGGAGTGTAACCTATCATCCCATGCGGTTCTGGCACGTTTTCGACGTTTTTCCAGCATCAAACGAAGCGTTTCAAGGCGCTTTTGAACGGATTCACCACTGTTCTGCTGCGTTTCTTCAATCGCCGGAAAAGATTTCATTATGTTAAAAGGGTGAAGATTTAATAGTCGCGGGAGTCGCGCGGAACGATGCGGCCGATCAGGCGACCACTGGCGTCCAGCACCTTGCCGCCATTGACCGGATCAAGCTCGACGGTGCCGTAATGACGGCCATCCTGATCCACCATATCGAGATTGCGTGTCAGCGTCGCCACTTCCGCCCTTGCAGCAGGAACTTCAACTACTTTCACTTTTTCTCTGGTGCAGCCAGCGGTCAGGACAATAAGCCCCAGCAGTGCGATATTTTTACTGATCTTTTTCATAGATATACCCTCGTGTTGTTGAACATCTTATACTGCACGAGCCGGTATAAAGAATTCATAGGGAATATGGGGTCGGATGTAAGGAAACCGATGCATTTTCCCCCTGCCCGGCCAAACACAGACGCGTTACTATGGTCAAAACCAAGGAGACGCTATGCCCGCATGGCTGCAATTAATCCCGCCGATTTCGGAACTGCTCGACCGCATCATCCCCGACCCGGATGCACGCGAGCGTGCCAAGATCGAACTGGTCAAAGCCGAGAATGCGCAAAGCCTGCAACAAATGCAACTGGCATTGCAGGCCGACCAGAGCCAGACGCAGATCAATCAGGTGGAAGCGCAGAATCCCCACCTGTTTGTAAGCGGATGGCGACCTTTTATCGGCTGGGTCTGCGGCGTGGCGTTTGCGTATCATTTTATAGTGCAGCCGCTACTTGCCTTTGCCATTGCCAATGCTGGAGGCGAAGTAAAACTCCCGGCTTTCCAGATGCAGGAACTCTCCACTGTTCTGATGGGTATGCTGGGTCTTGGCAGCCTGCGCACCATTGAAAAAATCCGCAATGCCAATTAACCTTAATTAATTTACATTGACGCACCTTCCCGCAAAGCGCATAAGCCTTACTAGAATCATTGTCAGATTATGCGGGGATTGCGTGGCTAACGAACTTCAGAATTATAATATTCTCATTGCCGATGCCGATATTCAGCTTGGCAAAGTCCTGCAGGGCATGCTGCAGCAAATGGGATTTTCTAATATCACCCTGACGCAAAGCGGACAGGAAACCCTTGAGCTTCTGAAGGCAAAACCTTTCGATTTCCTGATTACCGAATGGAACGTAAAGCAACTGGGCGGTATCGAGCTTCTGACCCACATCCGCCGCGATGCCGGATCGCCTGATCTCACCCTGCCGGTAGTCATGCTTACGGGCCGCGCCGAAGAAGCCGACGTGCTGACCGCGCGCGATTACGGCATCAATGAATATGTCGTCAAACCTTTTACCGCCAAAACCGTATTTGCACGCCTTGAACGGCTGATAGAAATGCCGCGGGACTTTGTGCTGTCGCAGAATTTCGTAGGCCCGAACCGCCGCAGCAAAGGCCTGCTGCCCAAAGGCGTTTCCGAACGCCGCGGCACCACCATCCACCCCCTGCGCAAGCCCGCGCCCGCTATCGCTAAAACCGTTGCCAGCGAACCGGGAACCAGCGTGTGGCTGGCAGATGATTCGCTGAAACGCAAACTGGGCAATGCCAGTTCATTGTCGTCGCTTATTACGCCGACCATACTGAGTGAAGCACAGGCCACGATTGAATCCTCCACGAAAGAATCGGTCAACTGGCTTCAGGAAAACCTAACCCAGCTCAAAGCGCTTCAGGAAAAAATGGTCGCAGGCGACCTGTATACGCTGTTGCCCGTCGATATGAGCGACAATGCGCTCACGCTCAGTTCCCGCGCCGGAACGTTCGGCTATGAGAGCACCTCCAAAGTGGCCTACCTGCTGCACCTGTTCTGCCGTAACCATTTGCGCCCGGAAGAGCCCGCGCACCGGCTGGTTGCCGAAAAACATATTGATGCCCTGCAGAGCACCCTGGGTAACCCGCAGCGCAATGTTATCACTCCGCAAGATCATGAAATTGTTTGCGAATTACGCAATCTGATTGATAAATACGCGGCCTGATCTCTAACCAATTCTTAAAGTTCATCTAACGAAATCTTAAGCTTAGTTTCGTAAGATGGCGAAATGACAAGCAAATCTGAAAAATCCATCGACTGGAGCAAAGTAGGCAATCTCGGCCCGCTGGCGTCGTTACTCAATGACGACAGCATCAGCGATATTCTTATCAATGGCCCGAAGGAAATCTTCGTCGAGCGCGCCGGTAAACTCGAAAAGAGCGACGTCGTCTTTGACGATGAAGCCTCCCTGCACGATCTCGCTGTGCGTATTGTCGCCGCCGTGGGGCGCGTTCTGGAAGTGGACCGCCCGCTGGTCGATGCACGCCTTGCCGATGGTTCGCGCGTCAATGTCATCGCGCCGCCGCTGGCCGTGGACGGCACCAGCATCTCCATCCGCAAATTCTCCCGCGATAAAATCACCATCGACGATATGGTCACGCGCGGCAGCATCTCGGCGCAGCTCGCCGAATTTCTGAAAATCTGCGGCAAGTGCAAACTCAATATCGTATTCTCCGGCGGTACCGGCTCCGGCAAAACCACGCTGCTGAATTCTATTTCACGCTATATTGAAGATAAGGAACGCATTGTCACCATCGAGGATGCGGTGGAGCTGCAATTACAGCAACCGCATGTCGTGCGCCTTGAAACCAAGGCCGCCGCACTCGGACATGATATCAGCGAAGAAGTCTCCGTGCGCGATCTGCTGCGCAACGCGCTGCGTATGCGCCCCGACCGTATTGTCGTGGGCGAAGTGCGCGGGCCGGAAGCATTCGACATGATGCAGGCCATGAATACCGGCCATGAAGGGTCACTTACCACCATCCACGCCAACCACCCGCGCGATGCGCTGGCGCGCCTTGAAAACATGATCAGCATGGCCAACCTCAATATCCCGATGCGCTCCATCCGAGCGCAAATTGCATCGGCGCTGCATCTGATTATCCAGAGCAGCCGTATGCGTGACGGTATCCGCCGCGTTACCTTCATATCGGAAATCGCCGGCATGGAAGGGGACATCGTCACCATGAACGACCTGTTCCAGTTCGTGGTCGAAAACGAAGCCGAGGATGGCACGCTCAAAGGCTCGTTCAAATGGTCGGGCATCATGCCGCGCTGCCTCAAGCGCGTCGCCTATTACGGCGAAATGGACCGCCTGTCGAAGGCGCTGGGCATCAAAATTCCCAAAATGTAGGCTATAAATACCTGAAAATAGCCGGTTTTTCAGCCCTTCCAGCTACCCTCTGTTAGGCATTGACGCTGCGGGTGCAAAGGATTATTCTCCGCCACCTTAAATAAATTCAAATACTGTGTGCTGATTTTTTTCACGCTTGTGATATAATCGTTTCTTGCACATTTATGTATAATTTTTGATGAGAGTTTTATGCAGATTTCCGTTTCCGGCAAAGGCGTCGATGTTGGTGAAGCCCTTCGCACGCACATTGAAACCCAGATTGAAGAACATGTAAAAAAATACATCGACCGCGTCACCAGCGTGCAGGTGGTCGTATCGCGTGAAGCGCATCTCTTCCGCGTGGACATCCTCGGCAATCTTGGCACCCATTCGGGCCTTGTCGTGCGTAGCCGCGGCCAGCTTGAAGACGTATATGCCGCGTTCGACGAAGCGCTGGAAAAAACCAGCAAGCAGCTCCGCCGCTATAAACGTAAGCTCACCAACCACCATAAGGTTGACACCGTAACGCCGATGATCAGCGTTAAGAGCAAGAAATACACCTTGAAGCCGGAAGTAGGCGAACAGGAAGACAACAAGCATGCCGGCCTGGTGATTGCCGAACAGCATGCCGAAGTGGAAACGCTCACCGTCAGCGAAGCCGTCATGAAAATGGATTTGCAGGACCTGCCAGCACTCATGTTCTTTAACTCGGCCCACGGACGTTTAAACGTCGTGTACCGTCGTAGCGACGGCAACATTTCATGGGTCGATCCCGAAGGTAAAGCCGCTTAAACACACATATACAATATATCTATGCAGCTCGGTTCCATATTGCCGCTGGAGGCGGTGGTCGCCCATCTTTCGGCACGCGATAAAAAGCAGGCGCTGAAACATCTGGCGGCGTATGCCTCAACCCTCACCGGACTTTCTGAACGGGAAATCTTTTCGGTGTTGCAGGAACGCGAGCATCTCGGCTGTACCGGCATGGGCAACGGCGTATGTATCCCGCACGGACGCTTCGATAATCTCAAGGAATTACATGCCGTGTTCGCGCGTGTGGATCACCCCATCGATTTCGGCGCCGCCGACGGCAGGCCGGTTGATCTGATTTTCCTGCTGCTGACGCCTTCGACGGCCAACATCGAACATATCAAGGCCATCGCTACCATCTCGCGGTTACTGCGCGACAAGCAACTGTGCGAGTCTTTACGCAAGGCCAAAGATGCCGGATCGCTGCATATGATCCTGACGGCTGAACGCGGCGAAAGCGCCGCCTGAGGAACGATGAAAGATAAAGTGATGAACGATGAACAGATAAAAAAATATTTTTCTTCTTATCAGTTCCTCCTTTATCCATTCATCCTTCATCATTAAACCTATGTCCGATCCTACAATTCAGCTCCATGCCACCTGCGTAAGTCACGGCGGCAAAGGTGTCCTGCTGTTCGGCGATTCCGCCAGCGGCAAATCCGACCTCGCACTGCGCCTGATCGACGAAGGGGCAACGCTGGTCGGTGACGACCAGATACAGATTCGCAAGGAAAATGATACGCTGCTGGCCTCGCCGCGTGAAAATATCCACGGCATGCTGGAAGCCCGCGGCGTGGGGATACTGCACCTCCCCTATGCGAAGGACGTGCCTGTTGTGCTGGCCGTACGCCTTAGCACCCGCGACGAGGTGGAACGCTTGCCGCACCCGCAGTTCTTTGATTGCCTTGAACTGCAAGTGCCATTATTATCGCTCCATGCATTCGATATTTCTACCAGCGCCAAAATCCGCATGTATCTTGCACACAAGGACTGACCAATGAAACTTGTGCTGGTGACAGGCATGTCCGGCGCAGGCAAGTCGGTGGCGCTCAAAACGCTGGAAGACAGCGGGTTTGAAGCCATTGATAATATTCCGCTTGCCTTCCTGTCAGAACTTACCCGCACCAAACGTAATCTCGTGGTGGGCTGTGACATCCGCAGCCGTGACTTTTCCGCCGATCACTTCATGGACACCATCGCACCGTTTCGCGACGACCCGAATATCGAATTCAAGCTGATTTTCCTCGACAGCGACGATGAGATACTGCGCCGCCGCTATACCGAAACCCGCCGCCGCCACCCGCTCGCACTCGACCGCCCGGTACTCGACGGCATACAGCACGAACGCCACCTCCTGCAAAAACTGCGCGACGCCGCCGATATGGTGCTCGATACCAGCGAATACGAAGCCGGTGAACTGCGTAAGATCATCACTTCGCATTTTGCCGGTACGGAGCGCCATTTGTCGGTGGTGCTGACATCGTTCTCCTTCAAGCGCGGACTGCCGCGCGACGCCGATATGGTGTTCGATGTGCGCTTCCTGAAAAACCCGCATTACGATCCGGTATTGCAGTTGCGCACCGGCCTCGACCCCGAGGTGGGACAATATGTCGAATCCGACAAAGGGTTTTCCGATTTCTTCCAGCGCCTCACCGGGCTGATACAGCCGCTGCTGCCGCGCTACCTTGAGGAAGGCAAGCATTACCTGACCATTGCCATCGGCTGTACCGGCGGGCGTCATCGCTCGGTGCACACCGTGCAAAAGCTGGGTAGCTTTTTAGAAGGAAGTGGTTATAAGGTCACTTTACGTCACAGAGATTTGGAGCAAAAAGCATGATTGGTGTAGTCGTTGTCACGCACGGTAAACTGGCTGAGGCGTTTATTGCTGTCACGGAACATGTCGTCGGCAAGCAGGCACAGATGATTGCGCTTGGTATCGAGCCGGAAGACGATCCCGAACGCTCGCGCGAACAGATTTTACAGGCCATCAAGAATGTCGATAGCGGCGATGGCATCGTTATCCTCACCGACATGTTCGGCGGCACGCCGTCCAACCTCGCCATCTCGGTCATGAAACCCGAAGGCGTGGAAGTCATCGCCGGGGTCAACCTGCCGATGATGATCAAGCTGGCCAGCGTGCGCGGCAAAGTGCCGCTGACTGACGCAGTGAATCAGGCGCAGGAAGCCGCCCGGAAATATATCAACGTCGCCGGAAATCTTCTCGCCAACAAAGGATAGTATGGTCAGCAACGTTACCGTAGAGATTATCAACAAGCGTGGCCTTCATGCCCGCGCAGCGGCCAAGTTCGTCAAAGTCGTCACCAGTTTCAAGGCCCAGATTCAGGTGGTCAAGCTCGGTGGAAACGGTGAGGCGGATTCGACCAGCGTCGGCGGTTCGTCCATTCTGGGGCTGATGATGCTCGGTGCCGATCCCGGCTCCAAGCTGCACATCTCCGGCGAAGGCGAACAGGATAGTGACGCGCTGAATGCGCTGAAGGAACTCGTGGAAAACCGGTTCGGGGAAGACGAGTAGCATTTACATAGGTATTTATATACGGGGGGCTTATGACGACACCAGCCAAGGACGCAGCCGCTGCACAGCCGGAAACCGTAATCCCCGTTTCGGCGGAATGGTCGAAGCGCGCCTATATCAACGGCGCGATTTACGGCCAGATGTACAGGGAATCCATCGAGCAGCCCGACGCTTTCTGGACCAGGCAGGCCGAGCAGTTCCAGTGGAAACAGAAATGGACGCGCGTCAAGAATACTCGCTTTGAAAGCCCGGTGTCGATCAAATGGTTTGAAGGCGGCAAGCTCAACATCACGGAAAATTGTTTAGACCGCCACCTGCCCGCCCGCGCCAAGCAAATCGCGTATATCTGGGAAGGCGATAACCCGGCTGAAAGCAAAAATGTGACCTATGGCGAGCTGCACGAACAGGTCTGCCGTCTGGCCAATGTGCTGAAAACGCATGGCGTCAAAAAAGGTGATCGCATTACCATCTACATGCCGATGATCCCCGAAGCGGCGGTGGCCATGCTCGCCTGCGCGCGCATCGGCGCGGTTCATTCCGTCGTGTTCGGCGGTTTCTCGGCGGATGCGCTTAGAGGACGTATTGAAGATTGCGGCAGCACACTCATCATCACCGCCGATGAAGGCCTGCGCGGCGGCAAGAAAGTTCCGCTGAAATCCAATGTCGATGAAGCCATCCGCAATATGGATAGCATTCACCGCGTTATCGTGGTCAAGCGCACTGGCGGCGGCATCGCATGGGAGGCCGGGCGCGACGTCTGGTACCATGATGAAATCAAGAAAGTCTCCGCCACCTGCCCGCCCGAAGTGATGGATGCGGAAGACCCTCTGTTCATTCTCTATACCTCCGGCTCGACCGGCAAACCCAAGGGCGTGCTGCACACTATCGCCGGCTATATGGTCTGGGCATCGGTCACGCATAAATACACGTTCGACTACCATGAGGGCGATATTTTCTGGTGCACCGCCGATGTCGGCTGGGTCACCGGGCATACCTACATCGTCTACGGCCCGCTGCTCAACGCCGCCCAGACGGTGATGTATGAAGGCATCCCCAATTACCCGGACTGGGGGCGTTTCTGGCAGGTAGTCGATAAGCACAAGGTGACGATTTTCCACACCGCCCCTACCGCCATCCGCGCCATCATGCGCGAGGGCGACGCGCCGGTGAAAAAAAGCTCGCGCGCATCCTTACGCCTGCTCGGCAGCGTCGGCGAACCCATAAACCCGGAAGCATGGCTGTGGTACTGGCGCACTGTCGGCGACAAGCGCTGCCCCATTGTCGATACCTGGTGGCAGACCGAAACCGGCGGCAATATGATCGCGCCCTTCCCCGGCGCCACAGATTTAAAACCGGGCTCGGCAGCGCTACCCTTCTTCGGCGTCAAGCCGGTGATTGTCGATCAGCAGGGCAAGATACTTGAAGGCGCATGCGAAGGCATGCTCTGCATCGGTGATTCATGGCCGGGGCAGGCGCGCACCGTCTATGGCGACCATGCCCGCTTCGAGCAGACCTATTTCTCACAGTTCAAAGGCTTCTATTTCACCGGCGACGGCGTCAAGCGCGACCGTGACGGCTATTACTGGATTACCGGGCGTATCGATGACGTGCTCAACGTTTCCGGCCATCGCTTAGGGACAGCCGAAATAGAAAGCGCGCTGGTAGCGCATGTCCATGTTGCCGAAGCGGCGGTCGTAGGATTCCCGCACGATATCAAGGGTCAGGGCATCTACGCTTATGTTACGCTCAATGTCGGCATTAGCCATAACGATGCATTGCAGGCCGAGCTGGTACAATGGGTGCGTGCGCGCATCAGCCCGATTGCCACGCCCGACCATATCCATTTCACCCCGGCCCTGCCCAAGACGCGCTCGGGCAAGATCATGCGCCGTATCCTGCGCAAGATTGCCGAAGGCGAATTCTCCAGTCTCGGCGATATTTCGACACTGACCAACCCGGAGATCGTCGAAAAGCTTATCGAAAGCAGAAAGAATTGAGCTAAAACAAGGGGCATATAAAAAAACAATTTCCGCCAAAAACATTAACCGAATGGTAACGGTTAGCTGTTACTTTTCACCCCGTCAGATTGAATTATTTTTCGCACGCTCGGCCTTCTCAAATAGCCAGAGCCTGCGCTCACCAAGATTCGAATCATCGAGACGACTATCCTCCTCGGGCAAAAGCCCGAGGAGGAACCAATTCCCCCCGTGCATTGCCATGAAAGAATCCTTACTAAATAGATCGGAATTTACTAAAAATTTATCTTTCTAAGGAATAGTAATTGTAGGGCAGTATCTTAGCCTTTTATACACACTAAAATCTTGGTAAAATAAATGCTCGAAGAACTATTGATGGCGGAGTTACTATGTACCCGCCTTTGCCATGACCTGACAGGGCCGATAGGCGCAGTCAATAACGGCGCCGAATTCTTAAGCGAAGAAGGTTTTAACATGCAGGGTCAGGCGGTCGACCTGATCGTCAGCAGCGCGCAAGCCGCAGTGACGCGTTTGCAGTTTTACCGCAAGGCATACGGCAAGGTGCGCGACCACGGCGAAGCCGATCTCAGCGCCGAGCAAAAACTCGCTGCCGATTTCTTTGCCGATGGAAAAACAACGCTCGACTGGCCCGACAGCCATACCGAAGCCGCTAACGTTTCCGTCAGCGTCAAAATGGGCAGAATATTGATCAACATGCTGATCATCGGCTCCAGCGCGCTGATCCGCGGCGGCACTCTCTCGGTGCGCATCGGACAGGATGATAAAGGCCACAAGCAGGTCACCGTCAGCGCTACCGGCGCCAACCTGAAATGGGACCCGGAAAACGATGTCGTTTTCTCAGGAAAACTGGCGAGGGAGGATCTCAGCCCTAAAAATGTGCAAACCTACCTGACCAAGCGCTTCATTGATGAGCTCGGTTCCGAATTCAACCGTACCGTCGAAGGCGATACACTGGTCATGCAGGTGTCACAGACCGGTTAAGTGACCAACAGGCAGGCTTACATGGATGATTTGATTGGTGAGTTTATCACCGAAACAACAGAGAGCCTCGCCTTACTCGATCTGGAGCTGGTCAATCTCGAAAAAAATCCACAGGACAGCGCTATTCTGGGCACTATTTTCCGTGTCATGCATACCATCAAAGGCACCTGCGGTTTCCTTAGCTTGCCGCGCTTAGAAAGCGTGGCGCATGCATCCGAAAACGTGCTCGGGAAAATCCGCGATAAAAAACTCGAAGCAACGCCCGATGCCATCAGCCTGGTGCTGGAATCGCTGGATAATATCAAGGCGCTCATTGATCACTTAAGCAACGAAGGTACGGAACAGCCCGGTGACGACAGCGCACTGATCGGCAGGCTCAACCGCCTTGCCGAAAGCGGAACGACCAAAGGAACGGCTGCACCCGCAAAGGCCGCTCCTGTTTCCGCAGACAATCCCTTCCCGCATTTCCGGGGTGAAGACGATCCTGTTCTCAAAGCCGCCATGGACAAAATACTGGCGGAACAAGCTGTCCCTAAAGAAGTTGAGAAACCCAAAGCCAAAGCAGCCCCGGTTGCCAAAGCTACGGTGGAAGCACCGTTGCTGGAAAGCAAGGATGCCGCCGCCGCAACCAGCATTCGCGTCAATCTCGACGTGCTGGAAACGCTCATGCAGAGCGTCAGCGAACTGGTGCTTACCCGCAACCAGCTCATGCAGATCGTGCGCGTCAAAGAAGATAAAGACTTCATGACCCCGCTGCAGCAGCTCAGCCACATCACCACGGAACTGCAGGACAGCGTCATGAAAACGCGCATGCAGCCTATCGGTAATGCCTGGGCGAAATTCCCGCGCCTGATACGCGACCTGTCGCTGGAACTCGGTAAAAAAATCGACCTGAAAATGTTCGGTGCCGAAACCGAACTCGACCGCCAGTTGCTCGAAGTGGTCAAGGATCCGCTCATCCACATGGTGCGCAACTCCTGCGACCACGGGCTTGAAACACCGATTGAACGCGTGACTGCAGGCAAGCCCGAAACCGGGACAATCACGCTCAGCGCGTATCATGAAGGCGGCCATATCATCATCGAAATCAAGGACGATGGCCGCGGCATCAATATCGAGAAGGTCAAGCAGAAAGCCCTCAGCAGCGGCCTGGCCAGCGAGGCAGCGCTTGAAGCCATGAGCGAAAAACAGATCGTCCAGTTCATATTCCATGCCGGATTCTCGACCGTGGAAAAAGTCACCAGCGTCTCCGGGCGCGGCGTCGGCATGGACGTGGTGAGAAACAATATTGAAAAAATCGGCGGCGCCATCGAACTGGACTCCAGGTGGGGTCATGGATCGCGGATCAGTATAAAGATACCGCTGACGCTGGCCATCATATCGGTATTGCTGGTCGAGGTGTCGGGACAGAAATTCGCCATCCCGCAACTCAACGTACTGGAGCTGGTGCGCGTGGCGCCGGGTACAGAGCTGAGTATTGAAACTATCAGCGGTTCACCGGTCATGCGCCTGCGCAACAAGCTGTTGTCTCTGGCCGTGCTGTCGAGCGTGCTGGGCATTCCCACCGACATGAGCGAGCTTCTTACCAAAGAAATGTATGTCGCCATCTGCAAAGTAGGCGGATATGATTTCGGTATTGTCGTCGAGCAGTTCTATGACACGGAAGAAATCGTAGTCAAGCCCGTGGCCAGCATCCTTAAAAATATTTCCGTCTATGCCGGCAACACCATCCTTGGGGATGGTAGCGTCATCATGATTTTAGACCCGGGCGGGGTCGCGCGCTCTATCGGCAATATCGAAATCTCCAGCCATAATGTCGTCACTGAAACCCGAAAAACACTCAGCAGCGCTGAAGCGCTGGTAGGGTTCCTGCTGTTTACTACCGGCAAGGGCGCGCCCAAATCCGTGCCGCTGGAGCTGGTATCGAGGCTTGAGGAAATTGCCGTCAGCAGCATTGAAATCGCCGGTGATCGCCCGGTGGTCCAGTATCACGGCGAGCTGATGCGCCTGATCATGCTCGACGACGATTTCACCCTGCCCGCCAGCGGCAAGGTGGATGTCGTCGTGTTCAGCTATGACCGCAAGATTATCGGGCTGGTGGTCAAGGAAATCATCGATATCGTCTACACCCCGTTTGCCATCAAACTCACCAGCAAAGATTCGCAGAACAAGGGATATCTCGGCAGCATGGTCATTGCCGGTAAGAGCACCGACATTGTCGATGTAGCCCAGCTCCTCTCCGATATCATCGACACTCCGGCGCCTGCCGAACCCAGCGTCAGCAAGGCCAAGGCGGCTATGTGCAGCGTCCTGCTGATTGAAGACAGCCCGTTCTTCCGCGAGCTGACCGTGCCGTTCCTCTCTGCCGCAGGCTACAAAATCACGATTGCCGAAAGCGCTGAAGAAGCTCTCAGCATACTGAACAAGCATAACGGCAAATTCGATATGATCGTCACCGACTTAGAAATGCCGGGCATGGATGGGTTTGAGTTCGCCAGCAACTGCCGCAGCACGCCGCTGACCCGGCATATTCCGATTATCGCCTGCGCCGCTTCGGTCAACGCCGATGTGATGCAGCGCAGTAAAACCGCCGGTATGAATGAATGCATCCTCAAAACCGACCGCACCGGGCTGCTCGATTCCGTATCGCGCTGGCTGGTCGGCGAAATACCGCAGGTGAGGCACTGATATGGGTGCGGCAGCAGATACCATTGACAATAAACTTGCCGCCGATGGCCCGATATATGTGACCATGCGCATCGACCAGCAGACATTCGCCATCGAAGTCAAAAACGTGCGCGACGTACTCCGCCCGCAAAAGATTACCCCCATACTGCTCGCGCCACCGGAAGTGGCCGGTTCGATTAACCTGCGCGGCCGCATCATCACCGTGATCGATTTGCGCCGCAGGCTGAACCTGCCTCCTTTGCCTGCCGGAGCCAGCTCGAACATTGTCGTTGTGGAACTGAAGGGCGAGCTGTACAGCCTTATCGTCGATAGTGTCGGTGACGTGCTCACCACCTCGCTATCCATGATCGACATGGTACCCGCCAATCTCAGCCCGGCATGGAAAGCGATTGCCTCCGCCATCTACAAGCTGGAAAATGACCTTATTATTCTGGTCGAAGTAAAAACCCTTTTGAAACTGTAATGTATGCCATCCTGCCTCATTGTCGACGATTCCAAAGTAGTACGAAAGCTGGTGCGGCGCATCATGGAGGAGCTTGGCTTCGACGTGTCGGAAGCCGAAGACGGCCAGAAAGCCCTCGAGTATTGCGAGGCACAAAAACCCGATCTCATTCTGCTGGACTGGAATATGCCGGTGATGGACGGGCTTGCCTTTCTTAAAGTGCTGCGCGCCATGCCGGACGGCAACATCCCCAAGGTTATTTTCTGCACCACGGAAAGCGAACTCAGCCACATCATGGACGGCATGAGCGCCGGTGCCGACGAATATGTTATGAAGCCCTTCGATGCCGATATCATCAGGGGCAAGCTGCAACAAATCAACATGCTGTAGGGCAGGATATGCCTGTCACCGTCCTCCTTGTCGACGATTCTGCGGTGATACGCGGACTGATGGACAAAGCATTGTCCGCCAACCCAGATATCGCCATCGTGGGTTCCGCTGCCAATGGCAGCATGGCTGTATCGCTCGCGCAGGAACTGAAACCGGACATCATCATTCTGGATATTGAAATGCCGGTCATGGATGGTATCACCGCCCTGCCGGAACTGATTAAGTCATCTCCCCGTAGCAGGATTATCATGGCGTCGACGCTTACGGCGCGCAACGCTTCCATCAGCCTGCAGGCATTATCGCTGGGGGCTATCGACTATCTCGCCAAGCCGTCGGCAAAGACAGGCGATGAGGTGAGCAGCTTCTACCGCGAGCTTACCGGCAAGATACTGGCGCTGGGAAAGTCTGCAACACCTGCCGCCGCCCGGACAAAACAAAAACCATCGTTCAATGTTCCTCCGCTGACGATAGGTACGCCACTCAACGCTGCCGGTATAGCGGCACTGGCCATCGCCTCCTCGACAGGCGGCCCGCAGGCGCTGATGGGATTATTTGAAAAACTGAATGGCCATTTGCTGAATATCCCTGTTTTTATCACCCAGCACATGCCGCCCACTTTTACTGCTATCATGGCGGAACAGCTAAGCAGGATTAGTGGCCGCCCATGCAGGGAAGCCGCCGAAGGCATGACCGTCATCCCCGGAGAAGCATATGTTGCCGCCGGGGATTACCATATGCTTGCCGAGAAACAGGCAAACGGAAAAGTGGTGCTGCATACACGTCAGGACCCGCCGGAGAATTTCTGCCGTCCTTCCGCTGACCCAATGCTGCGCTCCTTAAGCACTATCTATACAAACCAACTCGCCCTCCTCGTGCTGACCGGCATGGGTCAGGACGGGCTGGAGGGTGCAAAGCGCGTGGTTGAAAATGGCGGCAGCGTGATCGCGCAGGATGAAGCAAGCTGTGTCATATACGGTATGCCCAAAGCAGTGGCCGAACAGCAATTATGCAAAGCCATCCTGCCCTTGCCGGAGATAGCCGGGTTTCTTATTCGTCACATAGACAAGGGACGGTAAGATGGTCAAGCCCGATGAGTTTGCATTACTGGCCGAGCTGATCAAAAAGCGATCGGGCCTGATGCTGACCGAGGATAAAGATTACCTGATCGAAAGCCGCCTGCTGCCGGTGGCCAGAAGCCGCGGTATGCAGGATTTACGTGAACTCTGCGCCATCATACGCGGTAACGCACCGGAAGACCTGCTGGTGGAAATCACCGAAGCCATGACCACCAATGAGTCGTCGTTCTTCCGCGATATCAAGCCCTACGAACAGCTGCGCCGGATTATTTTCCCGAGGCTGATGACTTCACTGGACGCACAGAAGCGCATGCGCATATGGAGCGCCGCATGCTCGACCGGGCAGGAGCCCTATTCCATCTCTATCTGTATACAGGAAGAAGCGGCTAACATGCCGGGTTGGAATTTTGAGATCATCGCCACCGATCTTGCCAGAAAAGTCGTCGGGAAAGCCCAGCTGGGCATTTATTCACAGTTTGAAGTACAGCGCGGCCTGCCCATCCAGATGTTGATTAAATATTTCACCAGCCTGCCCGACACCAGCTGGCAGCTTCGTGATACCATCCGTAACATGGTGCAATTCCGGATCCAGAACCTGCTGGAAGACTATACTACGCTCGGTAGATTCGACCTGATATTCTGCCGTAACGTATTGATTTACTTTGATGAGCCAACAAGGGCCGTCATTATCGGCAAAATAGCGTGCACGCTTGCGCCGCACGGCATACTGGTTCTCGGCTCCACCGAAAGCCTGATCGACCCCGATAATAAATTTGTACCCGTGGATGGCTTCCGCGGCGCATATACCCTGAAATAACACGGAAGACCCCGGCAGAAATAATAACTGCAGGATTGAAAACTCCCCCGAAACAGGCTATGCAACGTGCTTAATTTATATTAAGCAGTAATACCAAGCTATTAGTCTGGGAGAGCACTATGAAGTCCATGACACAAAGAGCCATGCCGGAGAGCATTATGAAACTGACGCCGCAAGTTGAAAAAATCCTGAATAACTACGAAGGCGCCAGCCGTGAAACCAAAAACAATCTCGCCCGCATTCTCATGCAGGGCAAGCTCGGCGGCACCGGCAAGCTTGTCATCCTCCCCGTCGATCAGGGCTTTGAACACGGCCCGGCGCGCAGCTTCGCCAAGAACCCGGCGGCCTACGATCCGCATTACCATTACCAGCTCGCCATCGATGCCGGACTGTCCGCCTATGCCGCGCCGCTCGGATTTTTAGAAGCAGGCGTCGATACCTTCGCCGGCCAGATACCGACCATCCTCAAAGTCAACAGCGCCAACTCGCTCGCGCCGAAAGACGCCGCCCCCGATCAGGCCGTTACCGCCAGCGTTGAAGATGCCATCCGCCTCGGCTGTGCCGCTGTCGGCTTTACCATCTATCCCGGTTCCCATCAGGCCTTTGCCATGATGGAAGAAATCAGCGCAATGGCGCGCGAAGCCAAAACCCGCGGCCTTGCCGTTGTCATCTGGTCCTACCCGCGCGGTGCCGATATCAGCAAGGACGGCGAAACCGCCATGGATGTCTGCGCCTATGCCGCCCATATGGCAGCCCTCCTCGGCGCGCACATCATCAAAGTCAAGCCGCCCACCGCCCATATCGAACAAGCGGAAGCCAAGAAAGTTTACGATGCGCAGAAGATTGATATTTCTTCCGCTGCAGCACGTTACAAGCATGTAGTAGAATCCTGCTTCAACGGTCGCCGTATTGTCGTATTCTCCGGCGGCGCGACCAAAGGCGAAGAGGATATTTTCGACGAAGCACGCGCCATCCGCGATGGCGGCGGCAACGGTTCCATCATTGGCCGCAACACCTTCCAGCGCCCGCGCGATGAAGCGCTGAAACTGCTCGACAGCATCATCCGTATTTATAAGGGAGAGCTATAAGCTCGTGACCAAAGGCGTAAAAGAGTTAGACAATGGCATCTTCTTACGAGAGCTGGGCGGAATACTGACGTCCGCCATTGCCTTCAGGCAGACGACTGACAGCAAACACACCTACCTGCTTTTCTGCCCGGGCAACGATAACCCACGCTTCAATACTTCCAAGGCGCAGCGAAATGCCGCAGAAGGCCGAATATTTGCCGTCAATAAACACGTCAACGAATTATGCGTGGAAGCCGTCGGCACCAAGCTCAAGGATTTCACCATCAACGCCGACAAGCGAACCCGCGCTACCGCCTATTGCCTCGAATGCGATGACGGGTTCGGAACCTTGCTCGACACACTTGAACGGCAAAATGTCATCACCGTCCCCGTGATCGAATGCAGCGATATCAATTCCCGCGAGGTGCGCGACACCATTCAGGAGTACAGCAATAAACGGGAGCGCTATTCCCTGCCCGCATTTTTAGGCGATGTGTATGACCAGCCGCCTACCGGGTTTACCGGTAAAACCGGCAAGAAAAACGGCCCTTCCTTCCGGGGTGAGTGAGCGCGCCGCCCATGGAACGTACCCGCCTCTACCTCATCAGCCCACCGGCCATCGACCTGCCTGCGTTTACCAGACAGGTGAGTGACGCGTTCAAGGGCGGCGATATCGGCAGTTTCCAGCTGCGCCTTAAAAACACCGGCGACGCCGACATCGTCAAAGCCGCCAACGCCATTATCCCCATCTGCCACGATCACGGAGCCGCGTTTATCCTCAATGACAGCCCAAGACTGGCCGTGGAATGCAACGCCGACGGGGTACATATCGGGCAGGATGACGGCTCGCTGAAAGAGGCGCGCTCTGTCGTGGGAAATGAACGGGTTATCGGGGTAAGCTGCCATGATTCGCGGCATCTGGCCATGGATGCCGGGGAACAGGGCGCCGACTATGTGGCGTTCGGCGCATTCTATCCCACCACGAGCAAAAGCCCGGAATCCCTGCTCAGATGGGGGACTCCCAAACCCGACATTCTGGAGTGGTGGCAGACATTTATGATCTTGCCCTGCGTGGCTATAGGTGGTATTAACCCGAGCAATTGTGAATCGCTTGTCAAGGCTGGAGCGGATTTTATCGCGGTCATCACGGCGGTCTGGAGTCATCCGGACGGCCCGGGAAAAGCCGTTGGACTATTCAACGATGCCATCGATAAAGTAATGTCTAACCAGTAACGTTTAAGAGATGATGTATGAAAATTGATGGCGGCGCGGTGCGCATGGGCATGGTAATCGAATGGCAGAACAAGCTGTGGGTGGTGGTCAAACACGAAATCCGCACGCCGGGCAATCTGCGTTCATTCAACCAGGTTGAACTCAAAGACATCATGAACGGCACCAAGAACAATCCGCGTTTTGCCTCGGATGAAAAAATCGAGCGCGTCTCGCTGGATTCCAAGACCTGCAACTTCCTCTACGCCGAAGGCGAAAATCTGATATTCATGGACAATGACAATTATGAACAGCTCACCATGCCGAAGGAATTGCTCGGCGAGCGCCTTCCCTTCCTGCAGGATGGTATGACCGTCGATGTGGAAACCTATGAAGGCAGGCCGCTTTCGGTGGCGCTCCCGTCCAAGGTCAAAATGAAAATCGTGGAAGCCGACCCCGTCGTGCGCGGCCAGACCGCCGCTTCGTCCTACAAGCCTGCTATTTTAGAAAACGGTGTGCGCGTCATGGTTCCTCCCTTCATTCCGGCGGGCGAAACCATCATCGTCGATACCAATACGCTCGAATACGTCGAACGCGCCAAGGCATCGTAAGTGTGATGAAAGATATTCCGATGAAAGATATTCCGATTAAAGATGAACCGATGAACAAGATTGACAGGAATATCAGTTCATCCTTTATCTACTCATCTATTCATCTCCCCCTATGAACAGTGCCCTTATCAACGTCATGTCTGCCACCGTCATCAAGGCGGGCAAAGGCTTGCTGCGCGATTTCAGCGAAGTCGACAATCTGCAAGTATCGCGCAAGGGCACGGCCAATTTCGTTACGGCCACCGATCTGCGCACGGAAAAGCTGCTGCAGAAAGAGCTGGTGAAAGTCCGCCCGGATTTCGGCTTCCTGCTCGAAGAAGGCGGTGAGATACCCGGTAAGGACGCGACCTATCGTTGGATCATCGACCCGCTCGACGGCACCAGCAACTTCATCCATGCCATTCCTTATTTCTGTATTTCCATCGGACTCGAGCACACCAACCATTTCGGCAAGACCGAAATTATCGCCGGTGTGATCTACGATCCTATCCATAATGAACTCTTCACCGCTGAAAAAGGCAAAGGCGCGTTCGTCAACAACCGCAAGTTGTGCGTCTCCGGTCGTAATACACTGGAAGACTCGTTGCTGGTCACCGGCAACCCGCGCCCGCCCCATAAACCGGATAGCGAAGGATTCAGCCTGCTCTCCACCGTGATGGAAGGCGGGGCAACGCTGCGTTATTTCGGCGCCACCGCCCTCGACCTCGCTTATCTTGCCGCCGGACGTTTCGATGCGTGCTGGTATTATAATGTGCAGCCATGGGATATCGCCGCCGGGTTGCTACTGGTGCAGGAAGCGGGCGGCACCATCACCGAGCTTGACGGCAAAACAGCCAGCGTTTCCTCCAAGGGATTGCTCTGTACCAACCGCCACCTCCACCTGCCGATGCAGAAGTTGTTGTCACACGCTGCATAATTTTTTGTTCTGATATTAAATTTCAGTTGCTTAAATTCGCCATTTTGTCTTAATCACTATAATCAATTTAGTGTATGTACTCACTGGTAGATATTTAGGACTGCTATGGCTCATTTGAACCTCTCGCCGTTATTACTCAAATCCGTGCGCCGCAGCCTTTTATCGGCAGTTTCCATTCTCCCTCTTACCCTGCTTCCCTATTCTGCCACCGCCCAGCAATACGCCCCCACCGCCGTGCAGCCCTCCACACCGAGCGACTACACCAACGCCGACGCCGTCTATTCGCAACAGCAGCCGCTGAAGCCATTGCTCAAACCTGTGGCCATTGCTAACGGCCAGCCCGTTGAACAGCAGGAGCCGTTGCAGCAGGCACAAATACAGCAGACCGTATACCGCACACCCGCGCCGCAGCCGCTTGCCGCTGCCGCCAATGCGCCGCAGCCACCAGCGCAGCAGGCCGTGCTGCAGGATGTCTACGGCGCAACGCCTGAACAGCTTGGACAGTTGAAACCTGCGGGTGCTTATCGCCAGGAAGCGCAGGTCTTCCCGCAATATTATACACCCCCGCCACGCCCGTTACCCCCGGCAGGAGAAGAAGCTGCCGAAGATGCTTATGGGAATCCGGTGTCCACACTGCAGCAGGGTCAGCCCGTAATGGAGCAGGTGGTCTATCCGCCGGAAGAGCAAACCCCGCCGCAGCCGCTGCAGCAACAGCAGCCGGTATACACACAAGGTGAGCAGCCGGTATATACGCAGCCTCAGGCCGTGCCGCAGCAGCCTGCGCCGCAGCAACTCACCGCGGATCAGCAACAGATCACCGTTCAGTCGCCACCGCGCCTGGTATGGGTAGAAGGCCCGAAAGGCCAGATCGTCGAGACGCCTAAAGCCAAACCAATAGAAAAGAGAAAAGCCGCTCCGGTCGCTGCCGCACCTGCCGAAAAAACGGCGCCCGTAGCCAAAGCTCCCAAAGAGAGCAAAGCCGAAAAAGCCAAGAAACTTGCTGCTGAGAAGGCCGCCGCTAAAGCTGCCGAGGACGCGGCTGTAGCCGCTGCCGTTAAAGCTGCCGCCGATGCAAAGGCCGCAGAAGAAGCGCAGAAAGCCACTGCTACCAAAGCTGCCGCCGATGCAAAGGCCGCGGAAGAAGCACAGAAGGCCGTGGCTGCTAAAGCTGCCGCCGACGCAAAGGCCGCGGAAGAAGCACAGAAAGCGGCAACGCCACCTGCTCCGCCAGCAGCACCTCCCGTGGCTGCTCCGGCGGCAACACCTCCGGCTCCGCCGCCACCGCCTCCGGGCGCTGCAGCTCCACCTCCGCCTCCGCCTCCGGGTCCTCCCGGTGCGCCACCACCGCCTCCACCGCCACCTCCGGGTGCTGGCGCTCCGCCTGCTCCGCCGCCACCGCCTCCGGGTGCTCCCGCTCCTGCGGCGCAAACCGAAGAGCCGATAATCAACGTACCGGTTGTGAATGCCGTACCGGCCCCCGCAACTCCTCCGCCTGCGCCGGTAGCAGCACCGCCTGCTCCACCGCCACCACCTCCGGGCGCTGCAGCTCCGCCACCACCCGCTCCGCCCCCGCCACCGGCTGAAAAACCTCCGGAAGCGACTCCGGTGGAATCACCTGCGCAGCCAGCCGCGAAAGCTGCCGAAGTGCCAAAGGTCAGTAACGATGCCAAACCGGCGCTGCGTATTACCTTCAAGAGCACGGAAACCACCGTTCCCCTGACCATGAAGGAAGAAATCAACACGCTGGCCAAACGCCTCATCCAGAATAACAATGAGCGCGTTACCCTGATTGCTTACGCGGCCGCTATCGGCGACCAGGTGAGCACGGCGCGCCGTATCTCGCTGTCACGCGCCCTCTCGGTGCGCGCCTACCTGATCGATGCCGGGGTGAATAATTTGCGCATCAACGTGCAGGCCGAAGGTGATAAGAACACCGGCGGTGACCCGGATCGCGTTGACATGTTTATCCAGACGCTGGATTCCAGCGCTCCGTAATTACTATTGTTAAGGGATAGGGGGCTCGCATGGCTGGCCATTCACAATTTAAAAACATCATGGTTCGTAAGGGCGCGCAGGACGCCAAAAGGGCCAAGGTCTTTACCAAGATCACCCGCGAAATCATCACCGCAGCAAAAAGCGGTATGCCTGACCCTGTGGCCAATTCGCGCCTGCGCAGCGCCATCCAGTGGGCACGTGAAGAGAACATGCCGCGCGACCGCATCGACGCCGCCATCAAGCGCGGCTCGGGCAATGTCGAAGCCGATAATTATGAAGCCATGCGCTATGAAGGCTACGGCCCCGGCGGCGTCGCCATCATCGTGCAGGCGCTGACCGACAACCGCAACCGCACCGCGTCGGACGTACGCTCGGCCTTTACCAAGCTGGGCGGCAGCCTCGGCGAATCCGGCAGCGTCAGCTTCATGTTCGATAATATCGCGCTGATCCGCTACCCGGCCAAAGTGGCCAGCGAAGAAAAAATGTTCGACGCCGTGATTGAAGCCGGTGCCGATAATTGCGAATCCACTCCTGACGGTCATACTATCACCTGCGCACCCGACCAGTTCGGCCATGTGCGCGACGCGCTGGAAAAAGCCTTCGGCCAACCCGAATCGGCCAAGCTCAGCTGGCATCCTAAAAACGGCGTGCCAGTCAACGAGGAAAATGCCCGCCAGCTCCTGAAGCTGCTTGAAACGCTCGAAGACAATGACGACGTGCAGGAGGTATTCTCCAATTTCGAGATACCCGAAGCGCTGATGCAGACGTTAAGCGCATGACGCTGATCCTGGGAATCGATCCGGGGTTACAACGCACAGGCTGGGGAATCATTGTTTCAAAGGGCAATCATTTGTCTTTCACCGCCTGCGGCGTCATCACCACCAATAATACCTTAAGTTTAGCCGAGCGCGTCAAACAGTTACATGAGGGGCTGCAATCAGCCATCGCCCTGTACAAACCGGAAGAAGCCGCCGTCGAGGAAACGTTCGTCAATGTCAGCGGCAGCTCCACGCTGAAACTTGGGCAGGCGCGCGGCGCCATTCTTTTAACACTTTCCTTAAACCACCTGCCAGTGTACGAATATAGTGCAAATATGGTCAAGAAAAGTGTAGTCGGCGCCGGACATGCCGACAAGAAACAGGTGGGCATGATGGTCAAGACATTGTTGCCCGCCAGTAACGCGCAAAAAGCCGATGCGTCCGACGCGCTGGCGGTGGCAATCTGCCACGCGCATCATCGTACGTTGCATAAACTCAAAGCTGGAGTGCTGGCATGATCGGAAAATTACGCGGGCTGGTAGACGACATTGATGAAGACAGCGTCATCCTCGATGTCGGCGGCGTCGGCTATCTGGTATTCTGCTCCTCACGCACGCTCGCAGCCCTGCCCGCTGCCGGTGAAACGGCGCAGCTCATCATCGAAACGCATGTGCGCGAAGAACATATCCATTTTCACGGCTTCCCCGATACGGTCG
>Ga0163144_10002135_pt1 | contig 46250 bp, 36 predicted proteins | sample OliLak19BULKMAT1_FD_123175 | JGI IMG/M metagenome (GOLD analysis project Ga0163144, IMG submission 123175) | Freshwater microbial mat bacterial communities from Lake Vanda, McMurdo Dry Valleys, Antarctica - Oligotrophic Lake LV.19.BULKMAT1 | ecosystem: Environmental > Aquatic > Freshwater >... | reverse complement strand
GGCTTCGTGATGCTCGGCAAGACCTTCAAGGGCCTCACCGACGCCATGCTCGCCTGGCAGACCGAACGACTTCTCGACCTGGCCGTCGACCGCGGCCAGTGGCGGGTCGACGTCCGGCCGGAGCTGATTGTGGAGGTCGCTTTCGACGGTGTACAGAAGTCGCCCCGTTACCCGGCGGGCCTGGCGCTGCGGTTCGCCCGCGTGCTGCGGCACCGGCCGGACAAGTCCGCGACGCAGGCCGATACGGTTGCGGCCGTGCGAGCCATTCATCAGCGCGGTACTGACATCACTGTTCACTGACGCCGCTGCCCGCCCAGTCCGGTGGGACCGCTCGGTCGAGCAGCTGCGCCACGAGGACCGCCAGCCGGTGGCCGGGCGCCACGGCAAGGCAGCGGGCCAGCAGGTCGTTGGCCGCGGCACCCGCACCGGACACCCACGCCAACCAGGCGTGGAGCGCGAGCACGGCGGCGAGATCCGCACCGCTCAGGTATGTCGCCATGGTTCGCAGAACTGGAGCTACCCGGACCACCGCGCCGGCGCACGAAGCATCCCGGAGGACCGGTTCCAGATCTCCGACTCCCCCCGCCACCAGTGCCTCCGGCACCAAGTGCGCCGACGGCAGTACGGCCACCATGCACGCGTCGCGGAGCTTCATGTCATCGGTCCAGCCCGCGGCCAGTCGCCCGGTACGGCTGGCGGATGGCAGCTCGCCGGCACGCTGGTACCCGTCGACGATCGCGACCCACTCCGCCAGAAGTCGTCGTCGGCCGGCGGCGCCTGCCGCGGCGCCGGCGCCCCGCCGCCAGCGCATGGCAGCGGTCCGCGCGGATCGCCGGGCGTTGGCCGGAGCCTTGGCCAGCACCGGTTCCAGCCCCATTCGGTCAGGTGCGGGGCTGCGGCCCCGCACGACGAAGTCGACGGCCACCGGACGGCTGCGCGCCTCGGCGAGCTCCAGGCCCTCGGCCGGACAGCATGTCTCCCCCAGACACTTCAGGGATCGCCACCGGCTCGGTCCGATGTGCAGCAAGTCGACGATCTCGATGCCATCGGCGAGCGCGGCTCGCTCGACGGCGGCGAGCACGGCCGCGGCAGCGTGACCAAGCGGGTCAGGAGGATCGGCGCCGTCGTAGAGCGCGAGGACCACGCTCTGGTCGCCGTCGGTCAGGAGAGCGGCGACCAGCCGGTCGGCGATGGCCCACGACGGGTCAGTGATCAGCCCTTCGTCGGGCACATCGATCCGGGTGACGACACCCAGCCGCCCACCGTGACGCAGGCCGATCCCGACCAGTGACGCGGCCGGTTCGTGCCCCAGCAGATAGGGGATCGCCGCGACGATGTCAGCGGGGCCCGACAGGGAGATCCGCGTGTGCGCGGCGGGCGGAGTCTGAGCCGTATCGGTCGGCCGTCGCCCACTGCTCGGGCCGATTGGTTGGGATCGTGTCGTCGCATCTGGCATGGCGGCCACGCTGCCCGGGACCACCCTGCCGGTGTTATGCGCTCACCCCGCCGCTGTGGACCCGCAGGTCGGCGTCGGGTGTGGATACGTCGCAGGCCCGCTCAGATCTGACCCGGCCGTTCCTGCTCGGCCAGAAAACGCTCCAGCTCGGCACCCAGCTCGTCACCGGTCGGCAGATCGTTGAGCCGCTCGGGGTCGGCAATGACAGCGTCGTACTGCCGCTCCAGCTGGGTGACGACCGCAGCGACCTCGCCCGACTTGGCCACCTCGGTGTCGATCTCGGTGCGGGTGCGGACCGCCCCCGCCCGCAGCTCGTCGGTGTCCAGCCGCAGCGTGGCTGCGGCCGCCACATTCTCGACCAGGACCGCCGCGGCCTCCGGGTAGTCGCTCTGCGCGATGTAGTGGGGCACCGTGACCGTGAAGGTCACCGCGTCGTGACCCGACTGACCCAGGCGGTACTCCAACAGCGCTGCGGCGTGACCCGGCACCTGAACCTGGCCGACCCACGATCTCGACCCTCGGACCAGTTCCGAGCGGGTGCCGTGCAGGATCACGCCCGAGGGCCGGGTGTGCGGCACGCCCATCGGGATGGCGTTCATGCCGACCACCAGCCGAACGTCGAGTTCACTGACGATCTCGCGGACCGCCGTCGTGAAGCCCTCCCAGCGAAAGTCCGGCTCGAGGCCGTGCAGGAACAGAAAAGCGGTGCCGGAGCGGTCGTTGAGCAGGTCGAGGACCAGCTCCGGGTCGTCGTAGCCCTCCCAGTGGTCGACGTTGAACTGCATCGCGGGCCGGCGCCCGCGGTAGTCGAGCAGCGCGTCGGCATCGAAGCGGCCGACCTGCGCGCCCGGACCGGCCACCTCCAGGATGGCCGCGGTGGCCAGCCGGCCCGCGTTGCCCGCATCGACGAAGCCGCTGAGGTGATGCACCAGGACCAGACCCCTGGGAATGTCCGAAGCGTCGAGGGTGTAGAGCGACATGCCGGTCCTTCCGGGTGCCACGCCCGCGGGTCGGGCGGCGGCGGTGGGTCCACACAGGATCGCACTCCGAGCCGATCCACCGCAGTCCACGGCCCCCGGCAGGTCGATAGGGTGGGTCGACGTGAGCGAGACGCCTACCATCGCATTCCCCACGCCCACCCCGCGCCCGGTCCGAAGGGTGGCGATGCTGACCGCCGGTGGGCTCGCCCCGTGCCTGTCCTCGGCCGTCGGCGGACTGATCGAGCGCTACACCGAGATCGCTCCCGAGATCGAACTCATCGGATACCTCGACGGCTACGCCGGCCTGTTGACCGGTCGCTCGATCCCGGTGACCGACGAGGTCCGGGCCGGCGCCCACCTGCTGCACCGCTTCGGCGGCAGCCCGATCGGCAACAGTCGCGTCAAGCTGACCAACGCCGCGAACCTCGTCGAGCGCGGACTGATCAGCGAGGGCGCGGACGCCCTTGCCGTCGCCGCTGCCCAGCTCACTGCCGACGGCATCGACGTACTGCACACCATCGGCGGCGACGACACCAACACGACCGCCGCCGACCTCGCCGCCTACCTCGGCGCCAACGGCTACGAGCTGACCGTGGTCGGCTTACCGAAGACGGTTGACAACGACGTGGTACCGATCCGGCAGAGCCTCGGGGCGTGGACCGCCGCCGAACAGGGCGCACTGTTCGCCCGTAACGTCATTGCCGAGCACTCGTCCAACCCTCGGATGCTGCTGGTTCACGAGGTGATGGGACGCAACTGCGGATGGCTGACGGCGGCGACGGCCGGGAAGTACCGGGAGTGGTTGTCCCGGCAGACCTTCCTGCCCGGGTTCGGCAACGACTCACGGCGCTGGGACGTCCACGGCGTCTATCTGCCGGAGCGCGAGTTCGACGTCACCGCCGAAGCCGACCGGCTGCGGCGGGTGATGGACGAGATCGGGTGCGTCAACCTCTTCGTCTCCGAGGGTGCCGGGGTGTCGACGATCGTCTCGGAGTTGGAGCGAGCCGGCGAGGAGGTGCTGCGAGACCCCTTCGGCCACGTCAAGCTCGACACGATCAACCCGGGTGGCTGGTTCGCCAAGCAGTTCGCGGCCCGGATCGACGCCCAGAAGACCATGGTGCAGAAGTCCGGCTACTTCTCCCGATCGGCAGCCGCCAATGTCGACGACCTGAGACTGATCAAGTCCTGCACCGACCTCGCCGTCGAGTGCGCCCTGCGAGGTGAGGCCGGCGTCATCGGGCACGACGAGGAGCGGGGTGGGCGGCTTCGGGCCATCGAGTTCGAGCGGATCAAGGGCGGGCGCGAGTTCGACCCGACCGTGACGTGGTTCGCCGACCTGCTGCGGGCGATCGGGCAGGACTGAGCCACCTGGCCGGACCGAACCGGAGGCCTGACCGACTCACCGGGTGAAGAACAACGCCCACGTCATGAGGCGACCAATGTCCCGGGGCGCGGTGTCGCGCACCCGCAACGTCCACGTCCCCGTCACGGCAGTGCCGACCAGGGCCGCCAGAGCGGGGGTCGTGGTCGCGTCGTAGGCCGCCACGATGTCGTCCCGCGACCCGCCGGTGCGCTGATGCAGCGGCACCGCCGCGCCGGACGGTGCGACCAGGTCGACAGACAGGTCACCGATGAACGTGTGCCTGATGTCGACCTCGACCCGGATGGCGAGCACCGTGCCCGCCTCGCTGACCGTGATCGAGTCCGACACCCCGGCGGCTCTGTTGTCGGGAATCGCGAGATTGGGGCTGGAGCGCCGTTCGATGACCTGCTCCGCGGGCATGGCGCGCACCTCCAGCCACCATCTGTCCAGGCGCCCGGTGCTGCCGCCGGCCGTGTCCACGACGCGCAATGTCCACGTCCCGGTCACCGGCCGGTTCAGCAGCGGCGCCAGCACTGCGGCACCGGCCGCCGAGTCATAGGTGACGTGCAGGTCGTCGGCTGTGCCGCCCGTGCGGTCCCGCAACGTGACGGCCGTACCGTCGGGAGCGACGAGCACCACTCGCAGATCACCGACGGTCGAGTGCAGGATGTCGACGGTCACGGCGAGGCCGGTGAGCAAGCCCTGCGCGCTGACCTCGACTTCGCTGCTCGCGCCGGCCGGGTCACCATCGGGGATGAGCAGATCGGCCTCGGAGCCGAAGCCGCTCGGCGTGGCGGCGCCCGTGCTGAACTGGATCTGAGGACCGGGGGCACCGACGTCGCGCAGGACCAGCCCGGAGTCCGAACCGTCCCACAGCCGGCTCGCCGGCGTGGTGGTGCTGGACAGCACGATCCCGGAGCCGGCGACGAAGAGATCGGTGGCGTCGCCGAGGTTGCGGTTGTGCTCCAGGTCGAGGTGGCCGTCCGCTTGCAGGAGCGACACCTGGTAGTGCCGCTCCCGCGTGCCGTCCTCCCACTCGTTGGAGCCGAGCGTGTCGCAGTGGTACACCGCCAGCCCGCTGGCGGGCAGCGCAGTGTCGCGGCCGGTCGCGGTGCGATTCTCCACCAGGAAGTACTCGTTCGGCCGGTTGGTCTCGAACTTCAACAGGCGTGCGGGCTGACCGGCACCCGCGGTGTACTGCCCCGGACTGTTGATCACGATCACCTCGTCGCACCAGCCCACCAGGTCCCGCAAGTACGCGCACACCGCGGCGGGCGAGCGGCCGCTGCCCAAGTGGTTGCCCGAGCCCATCAGGCAGAACGAGCCGATGCCGGCGCTCTCCTCAAGGTCGCCGTCGCGCTCGCCGTAGTCGTAGATGTCGGGAAAGCGGCACAGCAGGTGCCCGCTCTCGTGGCAGAACGTGCCGATGCTGAGGTCGACGGCGTTACGACCCATGCTCGTGAGCATGTAGAACCGCGTCCGCATCGAACCGAACGTCATCACCCGCTGCGCGTTGTGGGGCCATAACTCGCCCTGGTAAAGGGTCCGGCCAGCATAGAGGAAGTTGACGGCGTCGACGGTCCGCTCGCCGAGGGAGTCGAAGTCGGCCAGGTTGACGCCAAACTGCGTGACCGCCGCGGTCAACGCGTCGGGGACCAGCGAGTTCTGGATGTAGAACGCCTGCGGCTGCGGCAGCCTCACGGGTCCGACGACGACATTGCTGTAGTCGAGCTTGCCTGCGGACGCTTCCAGGTAGTAGTCGCGCACCGAACCACGATTGCCGCTGCGGCTGTAGCCAGGCGCATTCAGCAGGGCCGTCACATCTGCCGGCGTGACGGTCGAGGTCACGTCGGAGAATTCCACGAGCACCGTGAGGCCCTTGACCGCGCCCTGGCTGACGCGTCGACCGGTCAGCAGGCCACGGTTGGCGCCGAACGTTCGCGACATGCCGGCGTGCGGTGCCGCCGGCGGACGTAGCGTGCGGTACCGGGAACCGGCGACCTCCGCCCGCACCGATGCGGACTCCCTGAGATGCCGCCGCAGCCCCGGCGGCGGCGGCTTGTCGACCGGCACACCGGAGGACACCAGCCGCCCCTCGGTGCGCAGTGCATAGCACCACAGCCCGACGTCGGTGTCGTTGACCACCGTGAACCCTGACACCGTCTCGTAGCGGGCATGGAACTCATCGCCGGAGACGACGAGTTCGATCGACCCGTCACGATGCGGGAAGGTCAACGTCTCCCCGAAAATTGCACTCATCCTGGCCTCCGGAGTTTGGTCCACTGTGATCTGAATCACCATAGTCGTCATCAAGGCCGCTGTGTCCCGAATCGGCCGCCCCGGCTCTGCGCAGAGGCGGTCGGGCTACTCATGAGTTAGGCTGACCACGTCCGGCGGCCCCAAGGTCGCCCCCACCCGCGGCCGTAACGCCGCGAGGTCGCTCGAATGATGTGATCGCGGAACTTCGTGGTGCGCTGATCGACGCGGCCCATCGAAGGAGCTCTATCACCATGTCCTCATTCAGTACGTCTGTGCCGGGCCGCGCCCCGAATCGATCGGCGGGCGGTCCCCGGCGTCGCCCCACCGGCGGCCCCCGTCGGCGCCCGAGCGGCGCATCCGCACCCCGCGTGCCCCAGCCGTCGGCCCTTGACCTGGCGCTGGACGCGGCGGCCGCCGCCCCACAGCCCACTCCCCCATCGTTTCGTGGGTTCGGCCTCGCCGAGCCGATGATCATTACCCTCGAACGACGAGGCATCACGGTGCCGAGCCCGATTCAGGCACGCTCGCTGCCCGACGCACTGGCGGGTCACGACATTCTCGGTCGCGCCCAGACCGGCTCCGGAAAGACCCTGGCCTTCGGGATCCCGATGCTGACCAACCTGGCGGCTGGCCCCAAGGCCCGCCCGAACAGGCCCCTCGGCCTCATCCTGGTCCCGACCCGAGAGCTCGCCGAGCAGGTCAAGGACGCGCTGGCGCCGTTGGCCCATACCCTGAACCGGTCGGTCACCGCGGTCTACGGCGGCGCTAGCATCCCTCGCCAGGTCGACGCGCTGAATCGCGGCGCCGATGTCGTCGTGGCGACTCCTGGCCGCCTGGAGGACCTCATCGCGAGGCGCTCGTGCGCGCTGGGGGAGGTCAACGTGACAGTTCTCGACGAGGCCGACTTCATGGCCGACCTCGGCTTCATGCCGGCCGTGACCCGCATCCTCGACCAGGTGCAGCCCGGCACGCAGCGCATGCTGTTCTCGGCAACCCTCGACCGCGGTGTCGACGCGCTGGTCACCAAGTACCTCGTCGACCCCGCCGTGCACGCCGTGGCGTCGCCGGCGGCTCGGATCGACAGCATGGACCACCTGACGTTCGAGGTGGATGCGGAGACGAAGGCCGATGTCGCGGCCGAGGTCGCGGCCCGGCAAGGCCGCACGCTGTTCTTCGTCCGGACGAAGCACGGCGCCGACCGGCTGGCCAAGCGGCTCACCCGCGGCGGGCTGTCCGCCGGGGCGATCCACGGCAACCTCAGCCAGTCCCAGCGGCAGCGCGCCCTCGACGCGTTCGCGGCGGGCCGGGTTCCGGTTCTGGTGGCCACGGACGTCGCCGCTCGCGGCATCCACGTCGACGCCGTCGACCTCGTGGTGCACTATGACCCGCCGGCGGACCACAAGGACTATCTGCACCGCAGCGGCCGCACGGCGCGGGCGGGCGCCCGCGGCACGGTGCTGTCCCTGGTCCTGCCGTCGGAGCGGTCGGGAATCGCGGCGATCCACCGTCGGCTGGAGACCGGTACGACGGCCGTCGTGGTCGACCCGCGCCACGCAGCGGTCCGTGAGCTGGCGTCGTCCGGGACGCCGGTGATCATCACCGCCGAACCACGCCGTGAGCCCGAGCGGGCAGAGCGGCCTCACTACGGCCGCGGTGGTGCGGGGGGCGGCAGTGGCCGTGCCCGTCGCACCGGATCGCAGCCGACTGCCGGGCGTGGCCAATCTGGTCGGCGCCCACGTCCTAACGGCTGAGGTCTAGCTGCTGCACCCTCGTCCCGAAGTACTCCTACAGCCCGTACGGGGAACCCGAGCCACCACCGGCAGCACCGGCGGCGCGATCAACGCCCCCGCCCCGTCGGGGACGACCCGCTCCGTCGCCGCGAGTCGTCGTTTCGTGGCGGCCGGGGTGCCATGAGGCGGGCCCGACACCCCGGTAGGGATGCCGGGCCCGGTCTGCGGGGCGGTGCTGTGGTCAGCTGCAGCCGGAGGTGCTGCCGCAGCCTTCGCAGACGTAGCAGGAGCCCGCGGGACGCATCTTGACCCCGCACGTCATGCAGATGGGCGAGTCGGCGGTGCGGCCCTGCATGGCTTCCATGAGCTCGGCCGAGGAGTGGACCTCGACCGGCGCTGGCCGCGCGGCGGGCGATGCCACCACGGCCGGTGCCACGGCGTTGGTGTCACCGACGGAGGGCTGCACCGATGCCTGGGCCAGCTCGGCCGGCTCGGTGTGATGGGACTCGCCCAGGTCGCCGTCGATGCTCGACTCGTCGTCGGGGAGGTAGGAGCCGGTCTCCAGCTGCCGCTGTCGCTCGCTGGCGGAGTGGATGCTCATCGCCGCACGGGTGTCGTACGGCAGGTAGTCCAGGGCCAGCCGCCGGAACACGTAGTCGACGATCGAGGCGCTCATCCGGACGTCGGGGTCGTCAGTCAGACCGGCCGGTTCGAAGCGCATGTTGGTGAACTTCTCGACGAACGTCTCCAGTGGGACCCCGTACTGCAGGCCGATCGATACGGCGATGGAGAAGGCGTCCATCATCCCAGCCAGCGTCGAACCCTGCTTGGCCATCTTGAGGAACAGCTCACCCAGGCCGTCGTCGGGGTACGACGAGGAGATCATGTACCCCTGCGCACCGCCGACGGTAAAGCTGGTCGTGCTGGCGGGCCGCTTCTTGGGCAGCCGCTTACGGATCGGGCGGTACTCGACCCGGACCTTGGGCTCCGGCGCCGCGACAGCGGCGGCAGGCGCTGTCGCACCCGCAGTCGCCGCCTCCGGCGTCGCCGAGCCGTGGGCCGCGGTGTTGGTGGGCGTCGACGACCCGGAACTCAGCGGCTGGCCGACCTTGCAGTTGTCGCGATAGATCGCCAATGCCTTGAGGCCCTTGCGCCAGCCCTCGTGGTAGACCTCCGCGACATCGGCGACCGTGGCCTCCTCCGGCATGTTGACGGTCTTGGAGATGGCCCCTGACAGGAACGGCTGGACCGCCGCCATCATCCGGACGTGGCCCATCGGCGCGATGGACCGCTTGCCGACCGCGCAGTCGAAGACGGCGTAGTGCTCCGGCCGCAGACCGGGGGCGTCGACGACGTGGCCATGCTCGGCGATGTAGGCGACGATGGCCTCGACGGTCTCCTCGGCGTAGCCGAACATCCGCAGCGCGCGCGGGATCGTCTGGTTGACGATCTGCATCGAGCCGCCGCCGACCAGCTTCTTGAACTTGACCAGGCTGAAGTCCGGCTCGATGCCCGTGGTGTCGCAGTCCATCATGAAGCCGATGGTGCCGGTGGGGGCGAGCAGGCTGACCTGGGCATTGCGCCAGCCTGTGCTCTCACCGATCGTGTTGCCCTCGCGCCACATCTGGGTCGCGAGGTCCTTGACGCCGGAGTCGAGCGAGCCGACCGTGCCCAGCTCGTCGTTGGCGGCCGCGTGCTTGCCCATGATCCGGGTATGGGCCGCGGCGTTGCGGGCATAGCCGTCGTACGGGCCCACGACCCCGGCCAGTTCGGCCGATCGCTTGTAAGCCGTACCCGTCATCAGGCTAGTGATCGCCGCTGCCAGCGCCTGACCCCCTTCGGAGTCGTACGCCAGACCGGAGGCCATGAGCAGCGCGCCGAGATTGGCGTAGCCGATACCGAGCTGACGGAAGGCACGGGTGGTCTCGGTGATCGCCGCCGTCGGGAAATCCGCGAAGCAGATCGAGATGTCCATCGCCGTGATGATCAGCTCGACGCTGCGGGCGAACCGGACCGCATCGAACGAGCCGTCCCCGTGCAGGAACGACATCAGGTTGAGGCTGGCCAGGTTGCAGGAGGAGTTGTCGAGGTGCATGTACTCGCTGCATGGATTGCTGGCGGTGATGCGGCCGGTCTCGGGTGTGGTGTGCCAGTCGTTGATCGTGTCGTCGTACTGAATGCCCGGGTCGGCGCACTCCCACGCGGCATGGGCGATCTTCTGCCACAGCGCCCGCGCAGCGACGGTCTCCAGGACCTCGCCGGTGCCACGGGCCCGCAGCCCGAACTCCCCACCCGCGTCGACCGCCCGCATGAACTCGTCGGTGACGCGCACGGAGTTGTTGGCGTTCTGGTACTGCACGCTGGAGATGTCGCGACCACCGAGATCCATGTCGAAGCCAGCGTCGCGCAGCGCCCGGATCTTGCGCTCCTCGCGAGCCTTGGTCTCGACGAACTCCTCGATGTCTGGGTGATCGACATCCAGGACCACCATCTTCGCCGCTCGGCGGGTTGCGCCGCCCGACTTGATCGTGCCGGCCGAGGCGTCAGCGACACGCATGAAAGACACCGGGCCGCTGGCGGTACCTCCAGATCGAAGCAATTCCTTGCTGGACCGGATGCGCGACAGGTTCAGGCCGGCCCCCGAACCACCCTTGAAGATCATTCCTTCTTCGCGGTACCAGTTGAGGATCGACTCCATCGTGTCCTCGACGGCCAGGATGAAGCATGCGGACACCTGCTGCGGCGCGACCGTTCCGACGTTGAACCAGACCGGAGAGTTGAAGCTGAATACCTGGTGCAGCAGCATCCAGGTGAGTTCGTACTCGAACATCTCAGCGTCGGACTCGGTGGCGAAGTACCCGTGGTCGCGGCCGCTCTGGGTGTAGGTGCGCACGACCCGGTCGATGAGCTGGCGCAGGCTCCACTCCCGCGAGTCGGTCCCGACCGCGCCCCGGAAGTACTTCGTTGTGACGATCGTGGACGCGTTCACCGACCAGGAATCCGGAAACTCGACTCCCGACTGCTCGAAGATCGTCTCCCCCGTCTTCCAGTTGGTCTGGACCACGTCACGGCGCTGCCACGTCACCTCGTCATAGGGGTGGACGCCAGGCGTCGTCCACACCCGTTCGATGGTGAGGCCACGTCTGCCGCGCCTGGCCGCTGCGGTCTGTGACGTTGTCTGGGTCATGGTGTGACTCCCCTATTCCGGTAGCTGCGATGACTGTGACTGTGAACGTGTTGGGCGAAACCGACTGAAGGCGGTGCTGTTGGGGTCGGCCTCGCCACGGGGTCGCCCGCCGTGTTGTCGGGACTCAGACAGATGTCACTTCTGGGCGTAGCGACAACTCCCGCTCGGCCCGGAGCACGGCGATCGCCGCCTCGAAGTCCTCCAGGGAATCGAAAGCGCGGTACACGCTGGCGAACCTGAGGTAGGCGACCTCATCGAGCTCCCGAAGCGGCCCCAGAATGCACATGCCGACCTCGTGCGCGTCGATCTGGGCGACACCGGTCGCCCGGATGTGCTCCTCCACGTGCTGCGCCAGCAGGGCCAGGCTGTCATCGGACACGGGCCGCCCCTGGCAGGCCTTCCGCAACCCCATGATGATCTTTGAGCGACTGAACGGCTCCACCACGCCGGAACGCTTGACAACTGCCAGGCTGGACGTCTCGACGGTTGTGAACCGGCGGCTGCATTCCTGACACTGGCGTCGCCGTCGAATCGCGGACCCATCCTCAGCGACCCGTGAATCAACTACCCGCGAGTCTTCGGCGCGGCAGAACGGGCAACGCATGTAGCCTCCGAAGTCGCTGATCGCCCTGGACTACAGAACGAGATGTGCGGGAACCACATCGGTGTAAGTACTAGATGTTGTGGTGAGCCTAGCACTCAGCCCCCAGAAGCGCGATGCAAACGGGTGACTGGGCGCGTCGCCGGCGCTCACCCCATCGGCAACCGCAGCCGAGCGCCCAGGGGCAGCAACGAACCTTGCTCCAGCCCGTTGAGCCGCTCGATGTCGGCCACCACCTGTCGCGGGTCGCTGTTCGGTTGATGGCGCCGCGCCAACGACCACAGCGTGTCGCCCGGTCCCACCGTGACACTGATCGTCGGCTCCCCGGGCGCAGCTGATCCGTCACCTGCTTGCGCCCCCGGCGCGATCGCCGCAGACACGATGAGTACCGCCGTCACCGCCACGATGACGAAGGCGACGGCCGCACCCGCCCAACCCAGGCACCGCTTCACCATGCGACCCCTGGCGGTGAGACGCAGCTTCGGCCCACGCGCGCCGATGGGTACGGCCGCCCTGGCAACCTGCTGTGTGTTCATGTCGTCTCCTGCTCCACTAGAATGCCTGTTCGATACTAGTACGTTCGTTCGACACATATGATCGAAGACGATCCGTATGGCGTGTCATGGTGCTGGAGGGGTCGGACACAACCACTCGCTCGATCGGTCGATGCGACACGACACGGCAGCTAGTACGGGTGTTTGATACAAACGTTCGAGGCCGATAGCATTGCGCCTGCCCGGACGGAGACCCACACCACGGCAGGAGACGAGGCAGCACCATGACCCAGACCAGCGGACCCAGAGGCGATGCGCCCCGGGCGGGGCACGACATCCGTAGCGAACGACTGAGGGCAGCGCCGGATGTGGTCGAGCTGCCGGTGGATGTACCACGCGAGCCTGATGGCCTGACCGCCAGGCAGCGCCTCGTGCTGGAGACCATCAAGGAATCCGTTGAACGACGGGGTTACCCACCCTCCATGCGCGAGATCGGCGAATCGGTCGGACTGACGTCACCGAGCAGCGTCGCTCACCAGCTCGCCGCCCTCGAACGCAAGGGCTGGTTGCGCCGGGACCCGAATCGGCCACGCGCGATCGAGATCGTCAGCCCCAATCCGATGGGTGTTGGCAAACGCCGTGGTCCTTCAGCTGCGCAGTCGCATGCCCACACGCCCGAGGACACCGCGTACGCATCCCGGCCCGAGCCCTCCTACGTTCCGCTCGTCGGTCGCATCGCCGCCGGCGTGCCGGTACTTGCGGAGGAATCTGTGGAGGAGGTCTTTCCCCTGCCTCGGTCCCTCGTCGGCGACGGCACCCTGTTCCTGTTGCAGGTCGCGGGTCAGTCGATGATTGACGCGGCTATCTGTGACGGCGACTGGGTCGTCGTCCGACAGCAGGCCGTGGCCGAGAACGGCGAGATCGTCGCCGCCATGATCGACGGGGAGGCGACCGTCAAGACCTACCGGCGGCGTGACGGCCACGTCTGGTTGATACCGCACAATCCCGCGTTCGAGCCGATTGCGGGTGACGACGCGACCATCCTGGGCAGGGTCACGGCGGTGCTGCGCCGGCTCTGACCCGTCGCGTGCGGCGTTCGCTGAGACAGCTAGCGAGCAGTTCCACGTCGTCAGCGGTGTTCCAGACATGGAACCCGATCCGGACTCGGCCGGCTCGGACCGACACCGCAGCGCCGGCTTCGTATAGGGCTCTAGCCAGGACCTGGTCCGGGTCGTCCAGGGTCAGCACAGGCCGCCCGGCGGGTGCCAGGTCCAGCCGGGTCAGTAACGCGTCGGCCAGATCCGAGCCGTGGTGACGCAGATCCTCCGCATTGGCCGCGGCGAACAGCTCGAGGGAGGTGCGAGTTCCGAGCCATGCCAACCACGCTGGGGAGGTGTCGAAACGGCGCGCGGTTGCCGCGAGGTCAATGTGGGAGTAGACGCTGGTCCAAGGATCGTCCCCCGCGTACCAACCCGCCAGGATGGGGGTCATCCGCTGGGCGACGTCGGGAGTGACAGTCATGAAGGCGCTGCCGCGGGGGCTGCACAGCCACTTATAGGCGGCGCACACCGTGATGTCGAACTGATTGGCGTCAATCGGCAGCCATCCGACTGCTTGTGTCGCATCGCAGATCACCAGGGCATCGACCGCTCGTGCTGCCGCCACGGTCGCCGCCGCGTCGACGAGCTCGCCGGTCGCGGACTGCGCCAACGAGAACGCAACGGCGTCGCAACCTTTCGTTACCGCCTCGGCCAGTGCACGCAACGGGACCGGGACGACCGTGGTGCCGTGGTGGGTTCGAGCCTGGAACGGCCCGGTCACCGAGGTGAACTCGCCTTCGGGAACGATGACCCTGGCGGAAGCGGGCAGTGCGGTGGCGGCGGTCGCAACCAGCGCCGAGACCTGTGCTCCGATGGCGACACGGTCGACATCGACCCCCAAGAGGTGACCGTACGCCGCCCTCGCCGCGGTGACGTGATCGTCATAGCCGGTCGCGGTGGCCTCGCCCCGGTGCCACTCGTCGAGGCCGCGATGAAGGGCGGCCACGGTCACCCGTGGCGGCAGACCCAGTGTCGAAGCGTTGAGATAGCCCGGAGCCGGGTCCCAATGCTCATGGATCCCCTCCGTCATCCGGCCACCGCGCCTGCCGACAGGCGGCGCAGTGCTTCGGTGACGACCCCGGTGTCAGTCGTGCGCCACATCGGGGGCATCGCCCTGATCAGCACCGCGCCGTATCGCCTGCTCAGCAGCCGCGAGTCGAGCACGGCCACGACCCCGCGGTCGTCCACCCGGCGAATCAGCCGCCCCGCACCCTGCGCCAGCAGGGTCGCGGCGTGGTTGACCGAGATCGCGGCGAAGCCGCTGCCGCCCGCCGCGTCGACCGCCTCGCTGCGTGCCGAGGTCAAGGGGTCGTCCGGTCGTGGGAAGGGAATACGGTCGATGAGCACCAGTCGGCACGCCGCCCCCGGTACGTCCACGCCCTGCCACAGACCAAGCGTCCCGAACAGGCACGTCGCGTCGTCCTTGGCGAATCGCCGGACCAGGGCCGCGGCCGTGTCGTCGCCCTGGCAGAGGACGGGGATCGATGTCCGCTTGCGAAGGATCTCCGTCGCCGCAACCGCGGCTCGACGCGAGGAGAACAACCCCAGCGTTGCTCCGCCGGCGGCGGTGACCAGCGCCTCGATCTCCGCATGCAGCACCTGCGGATGCTCATCCCGCCCCGGCGGCGGCAGATGAGCGGCGATGTAGAGGATCCCCTGGCGCCCGTAGTCGAAGGGACTCCCGGCATCCAGACTGTCCCAGGGCCGCTCATCCTCACCGCCTACGGGCAGGCCGACCCGCCTGGCCAGCACGTCGAAGCGGCCGCCGGGTGCGAGGGTCGCCGACGTCATGATCACCGTTCGGTCGCTCAACACCCGCTCGGCGAGCATCCTCGCCACGCTCAGCGGTGCACCGTGCAGACTGCGGCCGCGGCTCTCGCTCTCCTCGACCCAGAGCACGTCGGCGCCCGGCCGGGACTGGTCGGCGGCCGTCGACGCAGGCTCGTCGTTCACCGCGGCAGTCCGGGCGGTGTCCGCGGCCCCCGTCATCGAGCCGTCGATCGCGCCGGCCGCATCCGCGGCGGTTGGGGCGACCTCGTGGCCGGTCAGTCTGATCGCTACCTCCTCGAGTTCGCTCAGAGTCGCCCGCGCCGCCTGCACTCGCGTCGTGGACTCACCCGGCGTGGCGGGTGCCACCGACCGTGCCGCCGACCTGGCCGCCGTCGCCACCAGCAGCAGCGCGTCGGCCATCGACCTCGGCACCCCGGACGCCAGTCGCCCCACCGGCGCGGCGTCCAGCGCACCGCTCAGCGCCCGGCCGGCCGACTCGAGGTCCGCGATGTCCCCGCCCGCCACCCGCGCGGTGGCGGCCGCAGCCGCCACCGTTGCGGCGCTGATCTCGGCGGTCAACGCGCCAGTCACCCGGTCGACGAAGTCGTGCCCCTCGTCGATGATGACCGCCGCGTGCTCCGGCAGCGTCCCGGGTCGGTCCGCGGCGTCGATGGCCAGCAGCGCATGGTTGGTCACCACGATGTCCGCCTCGCGCGCTGCGCGCCTGGCCGCCTCGCTGAAGCACTCCGCACCCTGCGGGCAGCGGGTGGCCCCGAGGCACTCGCGCGCCGTCACCGAGACGGCCCGCCATGCGCGGTCGCTGACCCCGGGATCCAGGTCGTCGCGATCTCCGGTCGCGGTCTCCTCGGCCCATGTCCGCAGTCGTATCACCTGCGTCTCCAGCCCCGATCGCACACCCGGCGGCGCCTCCTGCCACAGCGCGTCGCCGGCACCGGCATCATCGCCCGGGGTGGCGATCCGGTGCCGGCAGAGGTAGTTGTGCCGACCCTTGAGCAGCGCCCACGTCGGGCGCCGTCCCAGCGCGGCGGTCGCGGCATCGGCCAGCCGGGGCAGGTCGTGCGACACGAGTTGCGCCTGCAATGCGAGAGTGCTCGTGGCTACCACGACGCGCCCCTTCCCCCGGCCGGCGGCCAGCAGCGCCGGGACCAGGTAGGCCCACGACTTGCCGGTGCCAGTGCCGGCTTGGACCAGCAGATGCCGCCGGCTGGCCAGCGCGTGCATCACCGCCTCGGCCATCGCCACCTGGCCGTCCCGTCGCTGTCCGCCGGCAGCCGCTACCGCGCGTCCGAGTACACCAGCGAGGCCTCCCTCGTCACCCTCGGCAGCACCCTGAGACGTCACGCCGCCTCCAGAAGTGCCGCAGCACGCGGCCGCGTGTCAGCGGGTACCGGGGACCGGGACCGTTGAGCCGAACCCAGCTTCGTGGGCGGAGTGAGCCTGGGCCAGGGCTTCGGCGAGGCCGGCGGCGACGAATGCATGCACGTGAGTGCCGCCCTCCGTGTGCTCCACGGCCAGCACCTCACCCTCGTTGTGTACCCGTGACATGAGGTCGCCCCGGGTGTAGGGCACAACGACGTCGACCTCGCGGCGGGGCCGTGGCAGCCGGTCGGCCACCGCTGCCCGCAGCTTGCCGACCCCGGCACCGGTACGCGCCGAGACGACAATGGCATCGGGCAGCCGCCGCAGGATCTGCCGGACCGTCTCGGGGTCGGCGAGGTCGGACTTGTTGATGACGACCAGCTCGGGTACGTCGGCCGCACCGATCTCAGCCAGTACGCCGCGTACGGCGACGAGCTGGCCGTATGGGTCCGGATTGGACCCGTCCAGAACGTGGACGAGCAGATCGGCACCGGAAACCTCCTCCAGGGTCGAGCGGAACGCCTCGACCAACTGGGTCGGCAGCCTACGGACGAACCCGACGGTGTCAGTCAGGGTGAACTCCCGCCCGTCATCGGTCTGACTCCGGCGCACGGTCGGGTCCAGAGTGGCGAACAACGCATCCTCGACCAGGACTCCCGCACCGGTCAGCCGATTGAGCAAGCTGGACTTGCCGGCATTGGTGTAGCCGGCGATGGCGACCGCGGGTACGGCGTTGCGGCGGCGGGACTGCCGCTTGGTCTCGCGCGCGACCTTCATCGCGACGATCTCCCGGCGCAGCTTGGCCATCCGCATCCGGATGCGGCGGCGGTCCAGCTCGATCTTGGTCTCACCGGGACCACGTGAGCCGATCCCGGCACCCCCCGCGACGCGACCACCGGCCTGCCGGGACATCGATTCACCCCAACCGCGCAGCCGCGGCAGCAGGTAGTCCAACTGCGCAAGTTCGACCTGCGCCTTGCCCTCCTTGGACGTGGCGTGCTGGGCAAAGATGTCGAGGATCAACGCGGTTCGGTCGACGACCTTGACCTTGACCACGTCCTCCAGGCCGCGCCGTTGCGAGGGGCTGAGCTCGTCGTCGCAGATCACGGTGTCCGCCCCGGTGGCCGCCACGGCGTCACGGAGCTCCTCGGCCTTGCCCGAGCCCAGGTATGTGGCGGGATCGGGGTGGGGCCGGCGCTGCAGCATGGCATCGAGCACTTCCGATCCCGCGGTCTGGGCCAGGGCCGCCAACTCCGCCAGGGACAGTTCTGCCTCGCGCACCCCGTTCTCGCCGCTCTGGCGCCACAGGCCGACGAGCACCACCCGTTCCAGCCGCAGCTGCCGGTATTCGACCTCGGTGACGTCGGTGAGCTCTGTCGACAGTCCCCTGACCCGGCGCAGCGCATGCCGGTCGGCGACGTCCATGTCCTCGGCGATAAGCGGGCGGTCGTCGTCCAGCGGTGCTCCATCCAACGCGTTGATGCGGGTACGCAATGTCATCGCGTCCAGGGTCGCACGACCCGACCGCTCACAGCGAACGGATATCGCTGGGGTAACGACGGGCTGATCACGGAACCAGTCGTTCGTGCCGCTGGCATTCACGGCCTGAGGGGAGCAGGCTCCTCGCGTGACGGCGATGGACAGCGACGCGGGCGAGCGCCCCCAGCCGCCGGGAGCCGCCGCGGGGGACCACTACTTCGCCGAACGGCCGGGCTCGCCAGCGACGACACGGGCCCTGCGGGTTCGGTTGCGAGGACGGGACGTCACGGTCACCACGGCGGGCGGCGTCTTCTCACCGGACCGGCTGGATCCTGGCACCGAGGTCCTGCTGCGGGAGGCACCGGTGCTGCCCCCCGGCGGCGACCTGCTGGATCTCGGGTGCGGCTGGGGACCGCTCGCACTGAGCATGGCCTTGGCCTCCCCCGCGTCCACGGTATGGGCGGTGGACGTCAACGAGCGTGCCCGTCACCTCACCCGGCATAACGCGGTGTCGCTGGCTCTGCCGGGGCTTCGGGTGGTGGCTCCGCATGAGGTGCCGGCCGGGCTGCGTTTCGACGCCATCTGGTCCAACCCGCCGATCCGCATCGGCAAGGCGGGGCTGCACCAGTTGTTACTGCAGTGGCTGCCCCGGCTGTCGGCTGGGGCATCGGGTTGGTTGGTGGTGCAGCGCAACCTGGGGGCCGACTCGCTGCACCGGTGGCTGCAGCATGCGCTGGCGGACGTGGCCACGGTCGAGCGTTCGGCCAGCTCGAAGGGCTACCGGGTGCTCCGGGTCAGGTATCTGCACTGAGCCGCGGCAGGCAGGCGGCGCCTCAGCCGCCCAACCATCCAGCATCGAGGACGATATCGGCCACGATCACTGCGGGGCCGACGAGAACGGCGCGGCCACCTTCCAGCTCAACCTCTAACGCACCGCCCGCCACGTCCACCGACCAGCGGTGGGGGGCACCCTCACCGGCCCAAACCGCTGCCGCGGTGGCGGCGGCGACCGCGCCGGTGCCGCAGGACCGGGTCTCGCCGGAGCCGCGCTCGTGCACCCGCATCGCCAACCTGCCGGTGCCAGCGTCGCCGTCGTAGCCGAGCACAGCGACGAACTCGACGTTGGCGCCCTCGGCCGGGTGTGGCAGCAAGTGCGGCGCGTGCCGCAGGTCCAGCCCAGCGAGCTCGTCGAGGCCCGTCAGCGCGACGACCACATGCGGATTGCCGACGTCGACGCTCATCCCCGAGCGGGGCGCCTCTCCCAGACCGGGAACGGCGACGAGGGTGTCGACCTCGGTGTCACCGGGGGCGGCGTCCAGTGCGCTGCCGTCCGGGACGCCGACGCTGACCAAGCCCATCTCCACGGCCCACACTCCGGGGAAGCGACGATGCAGCCGCCGAGGCCCGGCCGCGGTCAGGACATCGAGCGTGTCAGCGCCAGCCAAGCCGTCGCGCCGCAAGGCCTCCGCCATGACCCGGATCCCGTTGCCGCACATCAAGCCGACAGAGCCGTCGCTGTTGCGGTAGTCCATCAGCCAGGCTGGCTCGGCGCTGCCATCGGCCCCGGCCCCGCTGCCGACGGGTGCCCTCGCCGCCCTGATCACGCCGTCCGCGCCGAGGCCGCTGCGCCGGTCGCACACCCGCTCGGCGAACTCAGAGCCGAGCCAGGCGAAGCGGTCGTCGGGGTCGATGACGATGATGAAGTCGTTCTCGGTGCCGTGACCCTTGACGGCCCGGATACCGGCATCGAGACGAAGCGGTGCGCTGGTGGGGGCGATCGCGGTCACTGGCTCAGGATGCCACCGCGACCCCAAGTGAGCGCACGTGTGTCAGCACTCGATCGTCCAGGTGAGGGTCGGCGGCGTCGAACCAGGTGATGCGCGAGTCGCGGCGGAACCAGGTCTGCTGGCGCCGGGCGAAACGTCGAGTGGCCGTGACGGTGGCAGCCGCGGCGGCGGCCAGCGTAGGGCTGCTCTGTGCAGCGGCGCCGAGGCCTGGCACGGCGTCCAGCGCGGCCAGTACCTGTGCGTACCCGAGCGCCCGGGACGCGGTCGGCCCCGACCGCAATCCGTCACCGAGCAACCCATGCACCTCCGCCACCAGGCCCGCATCGAACATCGCCCCGACGCGTGACTCGATACGCCGGTCGAGATCACCCGGCTCTCGACGCAGCCCGACCGCGACTGCGGGTACGGCGTAGGGCGCGTCACGGGGCAGGGTGGCCGCAAATGGTCGGCCCGTCATCCCGATGACCTCCAGCGCCCGGATCACCCTGCGCACGTTGCCGGGCTCGATCGCAGTTGCGGCCTGCGGATCCACGTCGACCAGCCGGTCGTGCATCGCCTGCGGGCCCAGCCGTGCGGCTTCGGCCTCCAGCGCCACCCTGGCCGCGGGATCGGTACCAGGAAACCGCAGATCATCGAGAGCGGCTCCGATGTAGAGCCCGGAACCGCCGGTGAGGATGGGAACACGTGCCCGGTGGGCGATGTCTGCCATGGCGGCTCGAGCCAACACTTGATACTCCGCCACGCTGGCGGTCGCGGTGACCGGCCAGACGTCCAACACGTGATGGGGCACACCCAAGCACTCCGCCGGGGTCGGCTTGGCGGTACCGATGTCCATTCCTCGGTACAGCTGCATCGAGTCGGCGTTGACCACCTCGCCGCCCAATGCCAGCGCCAGCCGGACGGCCAGCGCGGACTTGCCCGTGGCGGTCGCTCCCACGACCGCCACGACAGGCAGCGTCTGCGGCACGCTCGTCATCGCCTGGCCTGTCGCCGAGGCAGATCGCATCTGTTCATCCGGAGCTGTTGACGCGGTCGCGGCCGGGCCCGGATCGTTATCGGAATGGGATCACTGGACGACGTCACGCAGCGGACCAAGGGCCTGGTCGACGCCGTCACCGACCTCGCCGCAGACCATCCCGACCAGGTCGAGGACGCCCTCGACCGGATCTCCGACATCGTCGACGACCGGACCGGCGGCAGGTTCACCGACCAGATCGACCGGGCGGAGGACGTGGTGCTGGACCGACTCAAGGACGACCGGGCCTGACCGCGACGAAGTAGCCGACCCCGATCGGGGCCTCCTCATAACGCAACTCCGCCTCGTACGCAGCTGGATCGGGGCCGGTCCCCGCAACGGGCAGCGCCGTGAACAGGGCGATACCGCCCAAGCCACGGCACCCCAGCGCACGAGCCATGTCCTGGTCGAGCCCGAGCACGCAGCCGCTCTGCAGCGCGTGCCCGATCTCGGTGTCGAACACTGCGCCGAGCGGGTCCTCGCCACCGGGGGCACGGGGACCTCGAGTGGTGCTGCCGTCCGCGAGAACCAGCACGACTGTCCGCGAGTCGGTGACACCCAGCGCCGCGGCGAGGGCTGTGGCGTCGCTGGGCAGGTCAGGGACGACAGAGACCTCCAGGCCCGCCACCAGACCTGCCGCGCTCAGCAGGCGAGCGCCCAATTCATGAGGCCACCCCGCTGCTAGCGGCAAGCCGGGCCACGGCGCGATGGGCGCACCGAAACCGGACAGCGTCCCAACTTCGCGGCGGGCGGCGATCACGAGCCGTTCCGGACGCGCCGTCGCCAGGTCCCGGAGCGCACGGCCGCAGGCATCGCGAACCCCCGTCAGGTCGTCGGCGCCCGGGCCGCTGATTTCCCGCAGCAGGCTGGGTGCGGCCGGGACGAGTGCCGCGGCGACGATGCTCAGATCCGGACCCCTGGGATACCGAGCCCCACGGGCACCCGACCACCGGGCGTGGCTGCCGGCGCCGGGCGGTCCTGTCCGGCCCGCCACGCGTCCCCCGCAGGGGTGCGGCGGACGTCCAGCAGGGCGCCGTCGGCCTCCAGGTGATGAGGGGCAGCGCGAGTGATCTTGACCGTCACGAGGTCCCCCGGCCGCGGGGGATCACCTGCGCCCGGGGCGAAGTGAACGAGTCGGAGGTCACGGGCCCGTCCGGACATCCGGCCGGTGTCACTGTCCTTGCGGCCCTCCCCGGTCGCCACCAGTACCTCCGCCCGGCCGCCGACCTGGGCCCGGTTCTCGGTCCACGAGATGTCGTCCTGCAGGGCCACCAGGCGCTCGTATCGCTCCTGGACGACAGCTTTGGGCACCTGGTCAGGCAGTGTCGCAGCGGGCGTGCCCGGTCGCGGGGAGTACTGGAAGGTGAACGCGTTGGCGAAACGCGCGGCCCGCACCACATTGAGGGTCGCAGCGAAGTCCGCCTCGGTCTCACCCGGGAAGCCGACGATGATGTCAGTGGACACCGCGAGGTCCGGCATCGCCCGCCGCGCTCGGTCGAGGATCCCCAGGAATCGTTCGGAGCGGTAGCTGCGGCGCATCGCACGCAGGATGGCGTCTGAGCCGGATTGCAGCGGCATGTGGAGTTGGGGCATGACAGTCGGGGTCTGCGCCATGGCGTCGAGCACGTCGTCGGTGAATGCGGCGGGATGCGGGCTCGTGAAGCGCACCCGCTCGATGCCGGGCACCGCGCCGACGGTTCGCAGCAGCCGGGAGAAGGCATCACGCTCACCGAACTCGATCCCGTAGGTGTTGACGTTCTGGCCGAGCAGCGTCACCTCGATGACACCCTGGGCGACCAGCGCCTCGACCTCGGCCAGAATGTCCCCCGCTCGCCGGTCACGTTCCTTGCCGCGCAGGCTCGGCACGATGCAGAAGGTGCACGTGTTGTTGCAGCCGACGCTGACCGAGACCCAGGCGGAGTACAGCGAGTCACGACGGGTGGGCAGCGTGGACGGGAACGTCTCCAGCGATTCGAGGATCTCGACCTGGGCGTGCGCCTCGACGCGGGCGCGCTCCAGCAGCGCCGGCAGGGCCCCCAGGTTGTGGGTGCCGATAACGACATCCACCCAAGGGGCCCGCCGGATGATCTCACCCTTGTCCTTCTGGGCCAGGCACCCGGCGACGGCGATCTGCATGCCCGGGCGGCGGGTCTTGACCGGGGCCAGGTGCCCGAGGTTGCCGTACAGCTTGTTGTCGGCGTTCTCACGCACCGCGCAGGTGTTGAAGACCACGACGTCGGCGTCATCTCCGCTGGCCGCCTGGATGTAGCCAGCCGCCTCCAGCAGGCCGGACAGCCGCTCGGAGTCATGGACGTTCATCTGGCAGCCGTACGTGCGCACGCTGTAGGTGCGGGCGGCACCGGCGGCGTTGCGGCCCGGTAGCGGGAGCGTGTCGATGGCTGTCATGGCTGCTCCAGGGTACGCACCGCCTTGACCTACACCGGACCCGAAGACGTCACTCGTCGCGCTCACCCTGGCGAGCGATCCGCGCGGCCAGGCCCGGCGAGTATCCGCGTCGGACCAGGTAACCGACCAGCCGACTGCGGTCATTGTCGGTGAGCAGCGGCCGGCGGTTCGACCACTGCTCGGCCAACGCACGCGCCGTCTGCTCGTCGCTGGCGCTGTCGAGTCCGGATACCGCGTTCTCGGCGAGGTCGATGTCGATGCCCCGGTCCAGCAACTCCCGACGCAGCCGTGATCGCGACAGCCCGCGCGAATGCGACCTGCCGTCCACCCAGGCCCGCGCGAACGCCGCGTCGTCGATCAGGTCGACGTCCGTCAACTCGTCGAGGACCTGTGCGGCCACATTGTCCGGTATCTGACACTTGCGCAGGCTGTCGGCCAGCTGTGCCCGGGTCCGCGGCGCGTGCGACAACCGCCGCAGCACCACTTCTCGCGCCTGCGCCCGCATCTGCTCCAGTTCGGCGCCGGGCTCGACCATGCCTTCCCGGTCAAGATCCAGACCGACGTGGTCGACCGCGGCCGCCTCAGAACTCGACGGCCGGTTCTGCTGCCGGCGCATCGACCCGCGGCCCCACTCCGAGCTTCTCCTTGATCTTCTTCTCGAGCTCGTTGGCCAGGTCCGGGTTGTCCCGCATGAACGCCCTGGCGTTCTCCTTGCCCTGACCCAGCTGGTCACCCTCGTAGGTGTACCAGGCACCGGCCTTGCGGACGAAGCCCAGCTCGACACCCATGTCGATGAGACCGCCCTCGCGCGAGATCCCGGTTCCGTAGATCATGTCGAACTCGGCCTGCTTGAACGGTGCCGCCATCTTGTTCTTCACGACCTTGACCCGGGTGCGGCTGCCGATGGCGTCGGTGCCGTCCTTGAGCGTCTCGATCCGCCGCACGTCCAGCCGGATGGAGGCGTAGAACTTCAGCGCCTTGCCACCGGTGGTGACCTCGGGTGAGCCGTAGACCACGCCGACCTTCTCGCGGAGCTGGTTGATGAAGACCGCCGTGGTCTTGGAGGCACTGAGCGCACCGGTGATCTTCCGCAGTGCCTGGGACATCAGCCGGGCCTGCAGGCCGACGTGGCTGTCACCCATCTCACCCTCGATCTCGGCCCGGGGCACCAGGGCCGCGACGGAGTCGATGACGATGATGTCCAGCGCACCGGAGCGGATCAGCATGTCGGTGATCTCCAGTGCCTGCTCACCGGTGTCCGGCTGGCTGACCAGCAGACCGTCGGTGTCCACGCCGAGGTTCTTGGCGTAGTCGGGGTCCAGTGCGTGCTCGGCGTCGACGAAGGCGGCGATTCCGCCCAGCTTCTGCGCCTGCGCCACCGCATGCAGCGCCACGGTCGTCTTGCCGCTGCTCTCCGGCCCGTAGATCTCCACGACCCGCCCGCGCGGCAGACCGCCGATACCGAGGGCGATGTCGAGGGCGATCGAGCCGGTGGGAATGACGTCGATGGGTACCCGGGCGCTGTCGCCCAGGCGCATGACCGACCCCTTGCCGAACTGTCTGTCGATCTGGGTAAGGGCGGTCTCGAGAGCTTTCTCGCGGTCGCTGCCGGCAGTCGCTGCGGGCATCGCTTCACCTCTGGTGGTCGGTCGTCGGGCAGCCATGGCGGTCACGTTAGGCGCAGGGTCCGACACAAGGCCGGTCCCGACTCGCCAGATGTGGACCGGTAGGGGGCCAAGGGGGATGTGGACACGCCCACACGCTAGCCACGTACACGTGTTCGACGCGAGACCGACGCGCCCGACACGCCGACGATATGCGGCGAACCCCTGCCCGGGGTTTCAACCGAGCAGCCTCCGCCGCAGCCGCCGCTCGGTCACGGCAACCCCGAGCACACCGAGACCCACCAGGACGGCTGCATGTGCCAGCAACCCCAGCGGGTCACCAACCTCGCCCAGGCACAGGCTGCGCACCAGCACGACCCCGTGATAGAGCGGGGACACCTCCAGGAGCCAACGCAGCGACGCGGGGTACGTGGCCGCCGGATAGAAGGTCGCGGAGAACAGGAAGACCGGCAGCGTCACGGCCTGCAACACATCGAGGTCCTGCCACGACCTCAGGTACGTCGTCACCGCCATCCCCACGCTGGCGAACGCCCAGCCGACCAGCAACGCCGCGGGCAGGGCCAACAGCGCCCAGACCGAGGGCAACAGCCCGGTCACCGCAAGGAACAGGAGGAAAGCCACCGCATAGACCGCGCCGCGGGACAGCGCTGTGGCGATCTCCCCGATGGCCACCGCCCGCGGACCCAGGGGGGTCGCCAATACGGATTCGTAGAGTCGGGACAGCTTGAGCTTGTAGAAGACGTTGAACGTCGAGTCGAAGATCGCCCCGTTCATCGACGAGCTGGCCAGCAGCGCCGGGGCGATAAAGGTGGCGTAGGACACGGTGTTCCCCGCGTCGGTCGTGACGTCACCGACCAGTGAACCCAGGCCCACCCCCAACCCGAAAAGGTAGAAGACGGGCTCGGCGAACCCCGACACCAGGACGCGCCAGTTGTGCCCGTACGCCTGCGCGTTGCGCTCCAACAGGCTCAGGGCCATGGCCGGGGTCCCCGGCAGCCCACGTCCCGCGCTCACGGCAGCCGACGGATGAAGGCGGCCCGGGCGACGAACCAGCCACCGACCGTCCACAGCAGCAGATAGCCGATGTGCCCGGCCACCGCCCACCACGGCAACGTGACCATCGCCGACGTCGCGTCCCGGCACAGCTCGACGCCGTGCCACAGCGGGCAGGCCCAGACCACCGCCTGCAGCACGACGGGCAGCTGCGCGACCGGGAAGAACGTCCCACTGATGAGGAACAGCGGGACGACGACGAACCGCAACAACAGGACCAGCGACTGATCAGTCCGCGTAGCGGCCGTGAGCGCCATCGTCGGGCACGCGAACGCCAGCCCGGTCAACACCGCGGCCGGCACGCACAGCAGACCCGCGGCCGAGTCGATCAGGCCCAGGACGGCGAGCACCGCGGCGAAGGCCGCCGCGCAGACCGAGACACGGATCCCCAGCATGACGGCGTGCCCCGTCATGACGTCGACGATCCGCAACGGCGTCGCCAACTGGGCGTGGTACTCCCGGCTCCACCGGATCGCCCCCATCACCGGCCATGCCGCGTCCACGACGGCCGTCTGCATCATGGTGGCAGCCGAAGTAGCGGCCGTAGACACCGATGTTCTGGCTCACGGTGAGGTTCTCCTCGAGGGTGTCGCGTTGCGGCACCACACCCAGCCGGGCCCGGATCCTCGGGCCATCGCGCCGCGGGTCCATGCCGAGGACCCGCAGCAGGCCCGAGGTGGGATCCGAGACACAGCCGATCATGCGCATCGTCGAGGACTTCCCCGCCCCGTTGGGGCCGAGGAAGCCGAAGGACTCGCCGCGCCGAACCGTGACATCGATCCCGTCGACCGCCCGGACACCGTCGAAGGTCTTCACCAGGTCGTGAGCACTGATGACGACGTCCCCGTCAGGGACTCGGCCCCCCTCGTCGTCAGCCACCCGACCCCCTCGTGATGTCAGATCAGACCATAACGCTGCAACTCGTCGCCGATCCCGTATCCGTCCGGTGCGCTGACGTGAGGAATGGCGACGGCCTCGTGCGGAGCCTCGCTGGGGACGGGGGTGCCGCTGGAGAGGACGTGTTCGGTCGGGGTCAACTGGCGCAGCACGATGGCCTGTACCGCGGCCGGATGATGGGCGGCGAACTCTTCGTAGATCTCGGGATCGCGTTGCCCGTCATCACCGATCAACAGCCACCTGACCCCCGGCAGCTCCGCCGCCAGCCTCGCCAACTGGGCGCGCTTGTGCTCGCGTCCGGACCGGAACCATCCGGTGTTGCTGGGCCCCCAGTCGGTCAACAGGAGGGGACCGTCCGGGAACCGGTAGCGGTTGAGGAACCGGCGCAGCGTGGGGGCGGCATTCCACGGGCCTGTCGAGAGGTAGACGACCGTCGCGCCGGGATGGGAGGAGGTGAACCGGCGGTACAGCTCGGACATCCCGGGGACCTCGTGCCGTGCCGTCTCGCGGAGCACGAACGTGTTCCAGGCGGCGATGAAGGGGCGCGGCAGCAGCGTCACCACGACGGTGTCGTCGATGTCGCTGAGCAGACCGAAGCCGGTGTCACCGAAGACGATCACCCTGCCCTGACCGCTCGCCCCACCGACGGGCTCGAACGTCACCGGATGGACCCCCGGAACCAGCGCGACCGGCAGCACCGCGTCGATGACCCCGCTGCGGTCGGCGCTGACGCGGTGCCGGGTTCCGGCGACCTCGACGGTGACCGACGCCTCGGCCACGTGCGAGGTCAGGAAGTGCCGCCAGCCCCTGCGCGATGTCGTCACCGATTCGTCGGCCCTGCTGGGCCGATCGAGCATCACCCGGCCGAGCACCCTCACCCAGCCATGGTCGCCGTAGACACCCGAGACGCCTGGACCCGCCCCGTACCCGGTGTATCCCAACGCCGCCGGACGCCACCCCAACCGGCGCTGCGCGCGCACGAGAGTGGCGTTGACCGCGTCCTCCACGATCGCAGCAGGGTGGCGCCGCGTCGGCCAGGCGGGGATCGCGCTCATCGGCCACCACCCGGACGCCGCACCGCCGGGACCGGCCCCACTCGGCGCGCGAGCGGCACATCCATCGACTCGCACAGGGCTGCCCACACCACGGCTGGCTCCTCTCCCGCCGCGAACGCGGCACTGACCGTTCGGTCGTCCAGAGCCCGCAGTACGAGGTCCTCGGCCAGGCTGCGCGCATGCACCCGGCCGAACTCGGCTTCGGCCAATGCCCAGAACTCGCTCACCCTCACCGTTGGGGGTCTACACGCTGCGAGGCGGCAACGCCAGCCGTGTGCAGCCGCGCCACCGCCCGTGTCGGACCCCTGGCGCATGATGAGGCTATGGGCATTCTCGAGCGGTTCTCGGCCGCGACGAGGCAGTGGTTCGATGCTGCCTTCGCCGGCCCGACGGCTGCTCAACTGGGCGCCTGGCAGGCGGCCAGCGCGGGTGAGCATGCCCTCGTCATCGCCCCGACCGGTTCCGGCAAGACGCTGGCCGCGTTCTTGTGGGCGCTGGACTCGCTGGCAGCCGCCCCGGCGCCGGACCCCAGGCAACGCTGCCGGGTCGTCTACGTCTCGCCGCTCAAGGCGCTGGCGGTGGACGTCGAGCGCAACCTGCGCTCGCCGTTGACCGGCATCGGCCTGGCCGCCCAGCGCCTCGGCGTTGCGGCGCCGGACATCACCGTGGCCGTGCGCTCCGGTGACACCCCAGCCGACCAGCGCCGTGCATTCGCCACGTCGCCCAGCGACATCCTCATCACGACGCCGGAGTCGCTGTACCTGCTGCTGACGTCGCGGGCCCGCGAGAGTCTGACCGGTGTCAGCACGGTCATCGTCGACGAGGTCCACGCCGTCGCGGGCACCAAGCGGGGGGCGCACCTGGCCGTCACGCTGGATCGGCTCGATGCGTTGCTGGCGTCCCCGGCTCAACGGATCGGGCTGTCTGCGACGGTCCGTCCTGCCGAGGAGGTGGCGAGGTTCCTCACCGGCGGTCGACCGTGCACGATCGTGCAGCCGCCGTCGGACAAGCAGTTCGACATTCGGGTCGAGGTTCCGGTCGCGGATCTCTCGGCGCTCGGTGTGGGCTCCGGAGAGGTCTCCGGCAGCGCCGCCGGTGACGAGACCCGGCCGACCATCTGGCCGCACGTCGAGAGTCGCGTGGTCGACATCGTCACCGAGCACCACTCCACATTGATCTTCACCAACTCGCGGCGGCTGGCCGAGCGATTCACGGCGCGGCTGAACGAGGCGTGGGCCGAGCGGCTCGACGCTGCCCGCGAGATGGGCGACGCAGGCGGATCCGAGGAGGGGGGCGGCCTGACACGGGCGTATCCGGCGGTGTTCGGCGGCGCGTCGGGGATCACGAGCGCCCCGCCGCTCACCCTCGCGCGCGCGCATCACGGGTCGGTGAGCAAGGAGCAGCGCGCCCTCATCGAGGAGGACCTCAAGGCCGGGCTGCTGCCCGCCGTCGTGGCCACCAGCAGCCTCGAACTGGGCATCGACATGGGCGCGGTCGACGTCGTGGTGCAGGTGGAGTCCCCACCGAGCGTCGCCAGCGGGCTGCAGCGGATCGGCCGGGCGGGCCACCAGGTGGGTGCGGTCTCGCGCGGCATCATCTTCCCCAAGTACCGGGGCGACCTGGTGCAGTCCGCGGTAGTGGCCGAACGGATGCGCTCCGGCGGCATCGAGGCGCTCGCCGTGCCGGCCAACCCGCTGGACGTGCTCGCGCAGCAGATCGTCGCCATGGTGGCCATGGACGACTGGACCGTCGGGGAGCTGCACGAGCTGGTGCGCCGCTCGGCATCGTTCGCCGGGCTCGGCCGGGCGACGCTGGAGTCGGTGCTCGACATGCTCGCCGGTCGCTACCCGAGCACGGACTTCGCCGAGTTGCGGCCCCGGCTGGTGTGGGACCGGATCACCGACACGCTCACGGCCCGACCGGGCGCGCAGCGGCTGGCAGTCACCAGTGGCGGCACCATCCCCGACCGGGGGCTCTTCGGCGTCTTCCTGGCCACGTCCGACACCGGCACCGGGCGGCGGGTCGGTGAGCTGGACGAGGAGATGGTCTACGAGAGCCGGGTCGGGGATGTCATCACCCTCGGTGCGAGCTCCTGGCGGATCGAGGACATCACCCGGGACCAGGTGCTGGTAACCCCCGCACCCGGCCAGCCGGGGCGGTTGCCCTACTGGCACGGCGACGCGCCGGGCCGACCCGCCGAACTGGGCAGGGCGCTGGGCGCCTTCGTGCGCGACGTCCAGACCGGCACTCCCGCGGCCCGCGACCGGCTGCGGGCCGCCGGACTGGACGCCTGGGCGAGTGACAACCTCCTCGCCTACCTTGCGGATCAGCGGGCCGCCACCGGTCTGGTCAGCGATGACACCACCATCGTCATCGAGCGGTTCCGCGACGAGCTCGGTGATTGGCGGGTGTGCCTGCACTCGCCGTTCGGGGCTCCGGTGCACGCACCCTGGGGGTTGGCGCTCGCGGCGCGGTTCCGGGAACGACACGGCCTCGACGTCCAGGTGATGCACGCCGATGACGGCATCGTGCTGCGGCTGCCGGACGTCGATGTCGAGTCCTGGGTCGCCGATGTCGCAGAGATCTCCGGCGAAGCGACGAGGGCGTCGGCGGCCCCGGTGGTGCCGTCGCGCAGTGACCTCAGCGACCTTGCCGAATTGGTCGTGCTCGACCCCGATGACGTCGAGGACCTGGTGACGGCGGAGGTCGGCGGCTCGGCGATGTTCGCCTCCCGGTTCCGGGAGTGCGCTGCCCGGGCACTGTTGCTGCCGCGCAGAAACCCCGGGCAGCGCCAGCCGCTGTGGCAGCAGCGGCAGCGCTCCGCCAGCCTGCTGGAGGTGGCGGCGCGCTACCCGTCGTTCCCGATCGTGCTGGAGACGGTGCGCGAGTGCCTGCAGGACGTGTTCGACGTGCCGGGGCTGGTCACCTTGATGCGCGACATCGCCGCCCGCCGGGTCCGCGTCGTCGAGGTCACCACCGACACCCCATCGCCGTTCGCTCGCAGCCTGATGTTCGGCTATGTCGCGCAATTCCTCTACGAGGGCGACTCACCGCTTGCCGAGCGCCGGGCCGCCGCACTGTCGTTGGACCCGCAACTGCTGGCGGAGCTGCTCGGCCGCGGCGAAGGAGCCTCGCTGCGCGACCTGCTCGATCCGCAGGCGCTGCTGCGCACCGAGCAGGACCTGCAGGGCCTCTCGCCGAAACGCCACGCTCGCGATGCCGAGGAGGTGAGCGACCTGCTGCGGCGGCTGGGCCCGCTCAGCGCGGCCGAGGTCACGGCCCGCACCGCGCCAGGAGCCGCGGTCGAGAAGTGGCTGGAGTCACTGGCCTCGCAGCGCCGTGTCATCGCGGTACGGGTCGGCGGGGACGAGCAGTGGGCGGCAGCCGAGGACGGCGGCAGGCTGCGCGACGCGCTCGGCACCGCATTGCCCGTCGGTACCCCCATCGCCTTCACCGAACCCGTCACCGACCCGCTCGGCGACCTCATCGCGCGCTACGCCCGCACCCGCGGGCCGTTCACCGCCGGGCAGGCAGCAACCCGGTTCGGGTTGGGGGTGGCGGTCCTGACGGCCGCGCTACGGCGGCTGGTGAGCTCCGGCCGCGTCGCCAGCGGGGAGTTCCGTCCCGTGGGAGCCGGCGGTGAGCTGTCCGGCGAGGAGTTCTGCGACGCCGAGGTGCTCCGGCTGCTGCGCCGTCGCTCGCTGGCCGCACTGCGCAGCGAGGTGGAGCCGGTCACCGCCGCCGACTTCGCCCGCTTCCTGCCCGGCTGGCAGGGAGTCGGCTCCCGGCAGCGGGGCCCGGACGCCGTCATCCGAGCGGTCGAGCAGCTGTCCGCAGCGGTGATGCCCGCCAGCGCGATCGAATCGCTGATCCTGCCCGCCCGGATCCCGGGCTACTCCCCCACCGTGCTGGACGAGCTGATGAGCGCCGGAGAGGTGCTGTGGCGTGGCCACGGCGCCCTGGCCGGTGACGACGGCTGGGTGTCGCTGCACCTGGCCGAGACGGCGGCGCTGACACTGCCGCCGACGCAGCCGTGGCCCAGTGACGCCGACGACGCCGCCAGGCTGCTGAGCGTCCTGGCCGGTGGTGGAGCGTACTTCTTCCGGTCGCTGGCCGACGCGGCCCGCATGACCGACGACACCATGACCGCCGCGGCCCTGTGGCAGTTGGTATGGGCAGGACTGGTCACCAACGACACCCTCGCTCCGCTACGGGTCACCACGGCCGGTCGGGCGGCGCACCGCCCCACCAGGACGCCGCGGCCGCGCGCGGGCCGCGGGGCCTACGGCGCGCGGCTGCGCGGGCTCGCCGCCGCGGGCAGCACAGGGGCTGGTGTGGCCTCGCGCCCCAGCATGCCCTCGCGGCAGGGGCCGCCGGCGATGGTCGGTCGCTGGTCGCTGCTGCCAGCAGTCGAAACCCCCGCGACCGTCAGGGCTGCGGCGGCCGCCGAGGTGTTCCTCGACCGTTACGGCGTGGTGACCCGGGGCAGCGTCGTCGTCGAGGACGTCCCGGGCGGCTTTGCGGCCGTCTACCGGGTGCTGTCCGGCTTCGAGGACGCCGGGCGGGTGCGGCGCGGGTACTTCATCGAGGGACTGGGCGCGGCGCAGTTCGCGACCCCCGGTGCGGTCGACCGGTTGCGGGCACCCGCCGGCGAGCCCAGCGCGCTGGTGCTCGCGGCCACCGATCCGGCCAACCCCTACGGCGCCGCACTGCCGTGGCCCGATGCGGCCGGCAAGGCCAAACCGGGCCGCAAAGCGGGGGCGGTCGTGGTGCTGGTCGATGGCGCGCTCGGACTGTATGTCGAGCGTGGGGCGCGCAGCGTCATCTCCTTCGGCGGCGAACCCGAGGTGCTGGCGCGGGCGGCGACCGCGCTGGTCGACGCGGGTCGCGGTGGCGCTCTTGGGCGGATCACGCTGGCCAAGGTCGACGGCCTGGACGCTCTCGACGTGTACTCGCCGCTGACCGATGCGCTGGCCGGTGCGGGATTCACGGTCACCCCGCGCGGCCTTCGGATGGCGGTCTGAGCCGGCCGTGCCCGAGGGCGACACCGTCTGGCTCGCGGGCCGGCACCTGCACGCGGCGCTGGCGGGCCGCGAACTGCTGCGAACGGACTTCCGGGTGCCGGCGCTGGCAACCACAGACCTGCGCGGGTCGACGGTGGCGGAGGTCGTGCCTCGGGGCAAGCACCTGTTGTTCCGCTTCGCCGGGGGCCCCGGGGACGGGTTGACGCTGCACACCCACTTCCGGATGGACGGGTCGTGGCATCTCTACGGAGATGGTCAGCGCTGGCACGGCGGGCCGCAGCACCAGATCCGCGCCATCCTCACCGTCGCGGGCACCTCGGCGGTGGGCTACCGGCTGCCCGTGATGGAACTGCTGCCCACCGCGGACGAGGGCGGGGTGATCGGCCACCTGGGCCCTGACCTACTGGATCCGGACGTGGATCTGGCGGCGGCCGCCCAAGGCGTATCCGGCCAGCCGGAGCGGGTGATCGGCGATGTGTTGCTGGATCAGGGGGTGGTGGCCGGTGTCGGCAACCTCTACCGGGCCGAGACCTGCTTCCTGGCCGGTGTGACACCGTTCATGCCCGTGGCCGAGCTGGCCGCGTACGGCACCAGCGCCGCCGCCGTCCTCGCCATCGCCCGGAAGCTCCTGACGGTCAACGCCGACCGTGCCGTGCAGGTAACCACCGGCTTGAGTCGCCGAGACGCCCAGCACTGGGTCTTCGAGCGAAGGGCGTGCCTGCGTTGCGGCACCAGGGTGTCGACCGCCATGTCGGGTGTGGCACCCCGGCAGCGGGTGGCGTACTGGTGCCCGGCCTGCCAGCGCGGGCCCGCTCCACCAGCGGTCCCGATCTCGCAGTTGCTCCCCCGCACTGTTGGCCGCACCAGATACCGCCCCTGATTCGGTGAGCGTCAGCGAGAGCTGATGGCGTCGACCTCGTCGGACAGGTCGTCGTTTGGTGCTGCCCGACATCAGCCGGCCCCCACCACGGTCAGCTCGTGCCGAGCCTCGCTCAACTCTTCGAACGTGGGGTGCTCGCCCAGGGCGAGCAGTGTGCTGTCCGCCGGCAGTGCGATAACGACCACAGCTGAGGACGGACTCCGCCGGGTCTTGGGGTCCTCAGGCGACGGGCGCGGAGCCGCTGACCCGGTGGATGGGCGCCGGGATGACGGTCTTGGTGATCGGCGGCCGGGCCATGTCGACCCGAGCGACTAGCGCCTCTGCAGTGGCGATGCGGTCGCTCACCGAGCGCAGCACGCTGGACATGGGGACGTCCAACGCGTAGCAGATGCTGGCGAGCAATTCCGAGGACGCTTCCTTCTGACCCCGCTCGACCTCGCTGAGGTAGCCGAGGGACACGCGGGCTGCAGAGGACACGTCACGTAGCGTCCGACCCTGACGCTGCCGGGCGCCCCGGAGGACATCGCCGAGTTCTTCACGGAGAAGTACCACGTTCCCTCCCTTCCTCGAACCGGCACCCGCTATGCGTGTCCCGATAACCAACGGTACCTGGCGATCCGCAACCATGCTGCGGGGGTGTTGCGCCCTGCCACGGCGGTCATGCTTGATGAATCGTCAACGGGAGCGAGCCTCGCAGTGTTCCCTGGCGGCGGCCCGTCACCCGGCAGCGACACCCGGGACCGCGGCAGCGATTCTCGCCACTGCCGCGCGCAGCAGCTCGGGGCTGCACCCGACGTTCAGTCGCGCGAAACCGGCACCTGCCCGACCGAAGGAGGGACCGGGCACCAGGGCCACCCGCCCGTGTTGAAGGATGGCGACGCTTGGATCGGCGCCCAGCCCAAGGTTCCTCATGTCCAACCAGGCCAGGAAGCCCGCCTCCGGCCGCATCCATCGGACCTGCGGCAGCGCTTCGACCAGCAGCGAGCCGAGCAGATCGAGATTGCGCTGCAGGGCGCCCGCCAATTGTGCCAACCACGCCTCGCCCTGGGCGTACGCGGCCTCGGCTGCGAGCAGGCCGAGGTGTCCGGCGCCGTAGCGCAGCTCGGTGGGCAAGCGCCGCAGCACCGCGGTGTGCTCGTCGCCGCCGGCGATGATCTGGGCGCACTTCAGCCCGGCGAGGTTCCAGGCCTTGGACGCTGAGACGAAGGCGAACCCGGTGGCTCGCGCCGTGTCGGAGACGGTCAGGTAGGGGGTGAACGAGCTGCCGGGCATCGTCAACGGGCTGTGGATCTCGTCGCTGAGCACGATCGCCCCCGCGTCGGCCGCCATGTCCGCCAACCGCCGGAGCTCGTGGGGTTCATGGATCCGTCCCGTGGGGTTGTGCGGATGGCACAGCAGCACGGCCCGGGCGCCCGCCCGCAGCGCCGTCTCGATACCGCCGAGGTCGAGTCGCCAGTCCTGGTCAGGCCCCAGCAGCGGCACCTCGACGACGCGCACCCCGACATCGGTGAGCCACTCGAAGAACGGCGGGTACACCGGTGGGCAGATGATGACGCCGTCGCCGGGCGCCAGGGTCGCTCGCATCACTTCGACCACGCCCTGCGCCACATCGGCGGACATCGCCATCCGCTGCGGCGACACCTGCCAGCCCCAGCGCCGAACGGCGAACGCCGCGTAGGTCTCGAACAGGCGAGCCGGGTCACCGGCGTACCCGGTGTCGGAGTCCTGCAGCGCCGCCGCCAGCGCCGCCGCGATGGGGGGCGCGAGGCGGACATCCATCTCCGCCACCGGCAGCGGCAGCACGTCGGCGTCGAAGGTCGTCCACTTGGCGCTGCGCCGACGCCGCAGCTGCGCCAGCGGAACATCGAGCGGAAAGCTGCGCCCGGGCTCGCTGGTCACGGTGGTGATCCCTGTGCTCGACGCCGCGGTCGTCATTGGCGCAGTGAAACACGCGCCTATGCGCCGACCCCGATGAGGACGGCACCGGCCAGGGCGGCGGTCCCGGCAAGGGCGAATCGCCTGCCGAGGCGCTCCCGCAGCACGATCGCCGCGAGGGCGACCACGACGACGGGGTACAAGCTGATCAGCACACCGACGATCGCCAGGTCCCCGCTGCGGGTCGCGATGAGGAACGCGACGTTGGCCGTCTGGTCCAGGAGTCCCGCTGCGATGATCAGCGCGATCGCGGGACGGGCGAGGGGCGTGGCCGCAGTAGGAGCCTGACCACGCGCCTGGATGGCCCGGCGGGCGGCATGGGCGGTCGCCAGGACCAGGGCCGTCACCACGGCGACCGACGCGACGCGACCGACGGCCAGCGGCCAGAACCCCGAATCGATCGGCGCCGCGTCCGCCGCCACGAAGAAGCCACCGAAGCCCAGGCCGGCCACCGTCCCGAGCAAGGGCCCGAACGAGCGGCGACCGCCCCTGGTGGCCGCGCTGTGCTCGCCGAGTGACGCGACGACGACGGCCACGACGGCCAGGACGACCCCGGCGCCCGCCACTGCGCCGAGCCGCTCCCCCGTGATCAGGCCTCCGGCCACGGGAACCAGCGCCCCGACGACCGCCGCCACCGGGGCCACGACACCCATCGGGCCTACCGCGAGTCCCTTGTAGTAGAAGGCGACGCCGGTGGCACCCAGCAGGCCTGCGGCCACGCCCCACCCGACGGCTGCTGCTGACAGCCGCCCGGTCGTGACCACCACAATGGGCACCAGCAGGAGCAGCCCCGCGGCCTGTGAGCCGGCGGTCACCACCAGCGCCCGGCGCCGGGCCGCGGCCAGCCCACCGAGGAAGTCGGCGCTGCCGTAGACGACGGCGCCCAGCAGGGCGACGAGAATCGCGGTCACTGGGCGATGCTCGCCAGTTCCGAGAGGAGTTCGGCCAGTGCTGCCTCACAGGCGGCCGAGCGGATCGCCTCCCGGTCGCCGGCCAACCTGAGGCTGGCCACGCGGGCGCCATCGGGCCCCGCCACGCCCACGTAGACCACACCAGGCGGCCGGCCGGCCTGGCTGTCGGGGCCAGCGACCCCTGTGGTGGCGACCCCCACGCTGGCGCCGGTGAGGCGGCGCACGCCGGCCGCCATGGCCAGTGCGACGTCCGGATCCACCGGGCCACGGTCGGCCAGCACGTCGACGTCCACGCCGAGCAGCGAGGCTTTGAGGTCCGTGGCATAGGCGACCACGCCACCTCGCAGGACCGCGGATGCACCCGGCACGGCCACGAGAGCCGCGCACACGGCACCGCCGGTCAGCGACTCGGCGACGGCGACGGTGAGGCCGCGGGTGGTGCCCATCGAGATGACCTGCCCCGCCGTGCTCACGCCGGGCTTCGGCGGGCGAGGCGAACCAGGATCTCCAGCCCGCTGGCCACGGTTACGGCCAGCATGAGCCCCACCAGCACCAGCACGGCCGGATCCAGCACCGCCGGATCCAGGACCGCGGGCAGTGGCAGGAGCAGCACCACCACGGTGACCATCTGCAGGATCGTCTTGACCTTGCCGCTGGCCACGGCGGGAACCAGCCGGCCGCGGTGCAGTACGACGAGGCGGACAACGGTCACCAGCAGCTCTCGGCAGGCCACGACGGCTACCGCCCACCACGAGAGGTCGCCGAGCCAGGCTAGCCCGGCGAAAGCGGCCAGCAGCAGCGCCTTGTCGGCGATCGGGTCCGCCAGGATCCCGAACCGGGTCACCTCCCCGCGCCGCCTGGCCAGCAGCCCGTCCAGACGGTCCGTCGCTGCGGCAGCAACGAAGATCCCCAGCGCCACCAGTCGCCGGGGGTCCGACGGTTCTCCGGCGCCCACCAGGACGACGAGCAGCACCGGCACCAGCACCAGCCGCAGCGCCGTCAACGCATTGGACGGGGTGCGTAGCCGGTCGCTGACTGCAGGGATGCCGGGTTCGCTCACCGCCGTGTGCCGGTGTCCGCCACCGCCGTCAGGTCGACGCCCTGTGAGGAGACCGCCGTGGCTACGACCAGGTCACCGACATCGAACCCCGGGCCATCCGCCCGCGTCACGGTGACGACCCCATCCACGTCAGGTCCTTGGTGCGCGGCCCGGCCCGTGCCACTGCCGACCTCGTCCTCGACCTCCTCGATGAGGACTGTCAGCCGCTCACCGATCCGGTCTTCGGCGCGCTGTGCCATGAGCTCCTCCACGAGGTCACTGACGTGCCTGCGGCGCGCCTCGATCTCGGTCTCGTCGAGGTGGCCGGCCAGGTCGACCGCCGCCGTGCCCTCCTCGTCGGAGTAGGAGAAGACCCCCACCGCGTCCAGCCGAGCGGCGGCGAGGAAGTCGCACAGGATCGCCAGGTCCGCCTCGGTCTCGCCCGGGAAACCGACGATGACGTTGGAGCGGGCCCCCGCGGTGGGGTCCAGGGCACGGATGCGCTCGAGCAGGCCCAGGAAGTCGGCCGGGCCCCCGAAGCGGCGCATCCGGCGCAGCACCGTCGGCGAGGCGTGCTGGAACGACAGGTCGTAGTAGGCGGCGACCCCGGGGGTCGTCGCGATCGCCTCGACCAGGCCGGGTCGGAGCTCGGCAGGCTGCAGGTAGGACAGCCGCACCCGGTCGATGCCGTCGATGGCGGCGAGCCGGGGCAGCAGCTGCTCCAGCAGCCGGAGGTCGCCGAGGTCCTTGCCGTAGGAGGTCGTGTTCTCACTGACGCAGAGCACCTCACGCACGCCGTGCTGAGCGAGCCACAGCGCCTCGGCCAGCACTTCCTGGGGCGGTCGCGACACGAATGACCCCCGGAACGCGGGGATCGCGCAGAACGTGCACCTCCGGTCGCAACCGCCCGCGAGTTTCAGCGGTGACCAGGGCCGGCCGTCCAGGCGCTGCCGAGGCACCGGGGGGCCGGAGGCGGGCCTGCCCCGAATCACCTCGGCTCGTTGGACCGGAGCGATCGGCAGCAGAGTGCGGCGGTCGACCGGCATGTGGCTGGCCGGCGGGCGACCCGACAGCACATCGGAGAGGTGGGTGGACAGCTCGGCGTAGCTGTCGAAACCGAGCACGGCATCGGCCTCGGGGAGTTGCGCGGCGAGCTCTTGTCCGTAGCGCTCGGCCATGCATCCGACCGCGACCACCGCCCGGGTGGCCGCCGCCGGATCGGACTTCAGGTCGGCGGCCTCCAGCAGCACGTCGATGCTGTCCTGCTTCGCGTGAGCGATGAACCCGCACGTGTTGACGACGGTGACTTCCGCGGCTGCGGCGTCCTGCACCAGCTGCCACCCGTCGATGGCCAGCCGCCCGGCGATCTCCTCGCTGTCGACGTCGTTTCGCGAGCAGCCGAGGCTGACGATGGAGACCGTCCCCCGACGTGCCGGTGCAGCCGACGGCAGGGAGGTCACAAACACAGCGTAGGCGGCAGCCGGGGCGCCACCGGGCGCCGCCCGGGCCTCAAGCGCTCGCCGCGACCTCGCGCAGCCCCTTGGTGGGACGCAACCAGGCGCCCTCAGGCGGCAGTGAGTCCAACCGGACCCGGTCAAGCGGGGCGAGGAAGGCCCCGGGTACCTCTTCGAGGTCGATGAAGCGGATCAGGTCGGATTCCTGCGCGTAGCCGGCGACCTCGAAGAATGACAGCACGACGATCTCCACGCCGCTGCGGGCCAGCTCCTGCAGCGGCGACAGGAAGTTACGGCCGTCCCCGCTGGCCACCACGACCCGGCGCAACCGGCCGGTCGCCGCCCGGCTGGTGATGTGGGCGAGCATCGCGTCGTCGATGTCGTCACCGTCGGCGAGCTTGGGTTTGGCGAAGACCGCGAAGCCGAAGCTCCGCACCGCCTCGACCCAGCCGCGCATCTGCATGGCGAAGCCGGGCGGAATATTGGCGAACACGGCTCCTTCGACGTCACGGCCCTGCGCCGTCTGCACGAACCATGCCGCGATGGCGTCGTAGCGCGGCCGGTTGGACGCCGACGGTTTGGCGTCGATGACCTGCGCGAGCGTGGCGTCGATGTTGGGGGCGTCCCAGACCAGCACGTCCAGTGGATCGGCGCTGTCCGGCACGGGCAATAACGGGAACCCGGCGCCGTCGAGCTGTGTCGATGGGTGGGCGTGGCTCAACGGGTGAAGCGGTGGGCCGGGCCGGCCAGGCTCCCGGCCGGGCTCGGCGTGCGCGGTGGCCATCCGATCGACACTGGGGACAAAGGTGTCAGTCACGTCCGGTCAACTCCCATGCGTCGTAGGACTCCTCGGCGATTCGCTCCGGTCCCGGAGCACCCGGCATCGGTGGCGGAAACGGTGATCCTGGTTCACGTGTCGATACCGGGTCAAAAGGTGATGCAGATGTCGGTGCTGTCGGTGGGGCCGCTGGTTCCGGCCCCTGCCCCCTGAGACGGGCCAGAGTGCCCGGCAGCTCGTCCTTGGTGACCATGACCTCGCGGGCCTTACTGCCTTCGCTCGGTCCCACGATGCCTCGGGACTCCAGGAGGTCCATCAACCTTCCGGCCTTGGCGAACCCTACCCTCAGCTTGCGCTGCAGCATCGACGTCGAACCGAACTGCGTCGTGATGACCTGCTCGGCGGCGGCCAGCAGCAGATCGAGGTCGTCACCGATGTCGGCATCGATCTCACGACGCTCGACTACTGCGACGATGTCGGACCGGTACGCGGGTGCGGCCTGGGCCTTGACGTGGCCGACCACGCCGGCGACCTCACCCTCGCCGACCCAGGCGCCCTGCACCCGCATCGCCTTGCTCGCCCCCATCGGCAGGAACAGCGCGTCGCCCTGCCCGATCAGCTTCTCGGCGCCGGGCTGGTCGAGCACGACCCGCGAGTCGGCCAGCGAGCTCGTCGCGAAGGCGAGCCTGCTGGGCACATTGGCCTTGATCAGGCCCGTCACGACGTCGACGCTGGGGCGCTGCGTGGCAAGGACAAGGTGGATGCCGGCCGCTCGCGCCAGCTGGGTGATCCGCACCACAGAGTCCTCGACGTCGCGCGGCGCGACCATCATGAGGTCGGCCAGCTCGTCGACGATCACGAGCAGGTACGGGTAGGGCGAGATCGAGCGCTCCGAACCGGGCGGGGCCTTCAGCCCGCCACTGCGCACCGCGCGGTTGAAGTCGTCGACGTGTCGGTAGCCGAAGGCGGCCAGGTCGTCGTAACGGCGGTCCATCTCCCCCACCACCCACTGCAGCGCCTCGGCGGCTTTCTTGGGGTTGGTGATGATCGGAGTGATGAGATGACCGACGCCCTCGTAAGCGGTGAGCTCGACCCGCTTCGGATCGACCAGCACCATCCGCACCTCGTCCGGGGTGGATCGCATCAGGATCGACGTGATCATGCTGTTGATGAACGAGGACTTCCCGGCCCCGGTGGCGCCGGCGACCAGGAGGTGCGGCATCTTGGCGAGATTGGCCAGGACATAGCCGCCCTCGACGTCCTTGCCGACGCCGATCGTCATCGGGTGCTCACTGCGGCGGGCCACCTCCGAGCGCAGCACATCGCCCAGACTCACCGTCTCGCGGTCGGTGTTGGGGATCTCGACACCGATCGCGGACTTGCCGGGGATCGGCGAGAGCATGCGAACGTCGGCGCTGGCCACCGCGTAGGCGATGTTGCGGCTCAACGCGATCACCCGCTCGACCTTGACGCCGGGGCCGACCTCGACCTCGTACCGGGTCACCGTGGGGCCCCGCGTGAAGCCGGTGACCGTGGCGTTGACGTTGAACTGCTTGAGCACATCGCTCAGCGAGGCCACCACGATGTCGTTGGCCGCCGTGCGCTCGCGGTGCGGCGGCCCGAGGACCAGCAGCCCCTGGTCGGGCAACGCATAGGTCAGGTGGTCGCCCAGGGTCAACTGCTCCACTCGTGATGACCCGTCGGCCGGCTGGGCCGCCGATCGCACGGCCGCGGCAGCGGTATCGCGGAGCACGTTGCTGGTGGGGACCTCGGCCAGGTCGTCGGGCACAGCCGAGTCGCCGTCGAACGGGGCGCGCTCGGCGTGCAGCCGCGGGCCACCGGACCCGTCGGTGAGATCGAACCGGGTGACCGGGTCGGGCTGGACCACGGCGGCCTGTTCGTACGGCTCGTCAGCGGGAACGATCGGCCCATCGTCGACGACACCGGCGGCATCGTCCGCGCTCGGGCGGCGGAGCACCTGGATCACCCTGGCACGCAGCCAGTCGCCGACCACGTGCAACGGGGTCGCCGTCGCCACCAGCACGGCGACCGCAGCCAGGGCCACGAGGAGCGGCGCTGTCAACCACACCGACAGTGCCGCCTCGAGGGGGTCGGCGACGAGGAACCCGACGAAGCCGCCGCCCGCGGCCAGTCCCGCCCGGCCGTCCGTGGACGGTGAGGGCAGACCTGCGATGAGATGACACATCCCGGCAGCGGCGACCAGCGCCATGGCGAGTCCCGCGGCGATACGGCCGTTCGGCCCGACAGCATCGGGGTTGCGGAACAGTCGAAACGCGAGGAACGCCACGACCACCGGCATGATCACGGATACCTGCCCCAGGGTCGCGGTCAGCCCGACATGGACGGCGTCGATCGCCGACCCCTCCGGCCGGGCCCACTCGGTCGCCACGAAGAGCGCCGCCAGTCCCGCCACCAGCAGCGCCCAACCGTCCCTGCGCTGCTCCGGTTCCAGTTCGGTGGCGTGCCGATGAACCGAGCGGATCGTCACGCCGATGAGCCGGGCCGGCGCCAGCGCCAGTGCCGCCAGGAATCGCCAGAAGGCGCCGTACTCGTCCGAGCGGGCATGCGACACCCGCGACGCGCCGGGCCGTGGCTTGCGGGCAGGCGTCGCCGACCGGGTGGCTCCCGATCGTGTACCGGCACCACGTGCGGTCCCCGTGCCCGGAGTTCTGCTTGCGCCGGTCCTGGTCGCGCCTGCCCTCCCGGTGGACCTGGTGGCGGCGCGGCCAGCCGGTGGACGGGGCATATGGCCACGGTAAGCCCTGCGGTCGCTCCGCGGCGGGAGTCACACGCCCTGCCCGGCCGGCGCCGCCTCAGGCGCTGAGGACGACCGGGACGATCATTGGGCGGCGCCGGTAGGTCTCGTTGACCCAGCGTCCCACGGTGCGACGGACCACCTGTTGCAGCGCCGCCACGTCGATCGCGCCCGCCTCGACGGCGTCGAGCACCGCCCCGACCACCCGGTCGCGCACGCCGTCCATTGCCGCGCCGTCCTCGGCGAACCCGCGGGCGTACAGGTGCGGACCGGCGATCACCGCCCCGGTCTGGCCGTTGACCACGATGAAGCAGGAGATGAACCCCTCCTGCGCGAGGATCCGGCGATCCTTGAGGTCGGCGTCCGTGATCTCGCCCACCGTGGAGCCGTCGACGTAGACCAGACCGCACGGCACCTGCCCGGTGATGCTGGCGCGGCCGTCGACCAGGTCGACCACGACTCCGTCCTCGGCCAGGACGATTCGGTCGGCCGGCACACCGGTGGCGGCCGCGATGCGGGCGTTGGCCACCAGGTGCCGGGTCTCGCCGTGCACCGGCATCACGTTGCCGGGCTTGATCACGTTGTAGAAGTAGAGCAGCTCGCCCTCGCTGGCATGGCCGGAGGTGTGGACCCTGGCGTTGCCGGAATGGACGACCTTGGCGCCCAGCCGTGTTAGCCCGTTGATCACCCGGTGCACGGACGTCTCGTTACCCGGGATGAGGCTGCTGGCCAGCACCACCGTGTCGCCGGGCCCGACGCTGATCCGGTGGTCACGGTTGGCGATCCGACTCAGCGCCGCCATCGGCTCGCCCTGCGACCCGGTGCAGACGAGCACCACGCGGTCATCGGACAGCTCGTCGAGCACCTTGATGTCGACCACGACGCCGCTGGGCTGGGTCAGGTAGCCGAGGTTCGACGCCAGCGCCATGTTGCGCACCATCGAGCGGCCGACGAACGCCACCTTTCGGCCGTGCGCCGCGGCGGCGTCGAGGACCTGTTGCACCCGATGGACGTGGCTGGCGAAGCAGGCGACGACGATCCGCTGCCGTGCTTCGGTGAAGATCCGGTCGATGACCGGGGTGATCTCGCGTTCGCCCATCGTGAAGCCCGGCACCTCGGCGTTGGTGGAGTCGACCATGACCAGGTCGATGCCCCGGTCGGCGAGCCGGGCGAAGGCCCGCAGGTCCGTGATCCGGCCGTCCAGCGGCAACTGGTCCATCTTGAAGTCGCCGGTGTGCACGACCGTGCCGGCGCCGGTGGTGACCGCGACCGCCAGGGCATCCGGGATGGAGTGGTTGACGGCCAGGAACTCGCACGAGAACGGCCCGAACTGCTCGGTCATCCCTTCGCGCACCGTGTGCGTCAACGCCGTGATGCGGTGCTCGGTCAGCTTCCCCTCGACGAAGGCCAGCGTCAGCTGCGACCCGATCAAGGGGATGTCCTGCTTCATCCGCAGCAGGTACGGCACCGCGCCGATGTGGTCCTCGTGGCCGTGGGTCAGCACGACTGCCACCACGTCGTCCAGCCGCTGGGCGATGTGGCTGAAGTCCGGCAGGATCAGGTCGACCCCGGGCTGGTCGTCCTCGGGGAACAGCACCCCGCAATCGATGATCAACAGCTTCCCGGCGTACTCCAGCACGGCCATGTTGCGCCCGACCTCGCCTAACCCGCCGAGCGCGACGATGCGAAGTCCCCGGGGGGCCAATGGCGGCGGCGGCCCCAGCTCCGGGTGAGGCTGCATCACGACGACAGGACCCCGGCGGCCGTCAGCGCGGACATGATCGTCTCGGTCTCGGCGGCGGTGGCCGCAACGTGCGGCAGCCGCACCGCGGGGCAGGCCAGCATGCCGATGGCGTGCGCGGCGGCCTTGGCGGCGACTGCGCCCGGCAAGCGGGTCATGATGGCGTCCACGGCCGGTTGCAGCTGATGGTGCCACCGCGCCGCCTCGGCGGTGTCCCCGCGACCGAACGCATCGATGAGCTCTCGGTAGCACGGGGACGTGACATGAGTGGTAACGCCGACCACCCCGGCACCCCCGAGGGCGAGATGAGGCAGCGTCATCGCGTCGTCACCGGAGTACCAGGCAAGGTCCGTCGCGGCCTGTACCCGCGTGGCGGCTGACAGGTCCCCCTTGGCGTCCTTCATCGCGACCACGCGGGGATGCGCAGCGAGGGCGATGGTCGTCTCGGTGCTGAACTCGACGGCGCTGCGGCCAGGGATGTCGTAGAGCATCACCGGCAGGCCGGTGGCGTCGGCGATGGCGCGGACGTGCGCGAGCAGGCCGGCCTGGGTCGGCTTGGAGTAGTACGGCGCCACCACGAGCACGCCGTGGGCTCCCGCCTTCTCCGCGGACCGGGCCAGCTCGATGCTATGCGCGGTGTCGTTGGTCCCCACGCCGGCCACGACCTGGCAGCGGCTCCCGACGGCGTCGAGCACCGCACGCAGCAGCGCGTCCTTCTCGGCGTCAGTGGTCGTGGGCGCCTCGCCGGTCGTGCCGCTGATGACCAGGCCGTCATTGCCGTCGGCGACCAGCCGCTCGGCCAGCGAGCCGGCCCCGGTCAGATCGATCGAGGCGTCACCGCGCATGGGGGTCACCATGGCCGTGAGCAAGGCGCCGAAGGGACGAAGCGACATGCCCGGAGGGTACCCGCGAGCGGTCAGGGAGCGACCCGGCCCGCGGCGACGAACGCCCCGTGAGTCAGTGGCATCAGACCTGACCACAGCCGTTCCATCTGCTCGGCCACCATCTCGATCTCGCGCTGAGGGTAGGACGGGAACGTGGAGTCGGGGCTGATCGTGCGCAGCGACAACACGTTCATCAGCGAGCGAGCGTTGATCGTTACGTACATCGACGAGTAGATCGTCACCGGCAGCACCATGCGGGCCACCTCGCGGGCGATCCCGGCCGCCAGCATCTCCTCGTACGCAGCGTAGGCGTCGCGGCAGACCCGTTGCGTGCTCGCGGTGACCAGGGCGTGCTGCTCCAGTGTGCCGGCCACGAAGGTGTAAGCGCCCGGCCTGCCCTCCTGGCGCAGCTTGCGGTCCGGACCGGGGACGTAGAACGTCGGCCGGAGCTGACGGTAGCGGCCGGACTCCTCGTTGTAGGAGGCGATCCGGTGGCGCATGAACTCACGGAAGACGAAGATCGGCGCGCTGACGTAGAAGGTCATGACGGCATGCTCGAAGGGGCTGCCGTGCCGGTCACGCATCAGGAACCTGATGAGGCCCGCGGCGCCGGCCGGGTCGGCGTCGACATCTTCCAGGCTGGCCTCGCCCTTCGTCGAGACCCGCGCGGCGAAGGCGATGTCGGCGTCGCGGGCGCTGTGCTTGACGAGCTCGACATCGACGTCGGATCGGAAGATCACCTCGGTCGTGGGACCCGACGCCGAGGGCAGCTGGATGGTCGCGCTCATCCCTGGAGAGTAGTGAGGGAGACTGGGCAACCGTGACCGGCCGAGCAGACGCCCGAGATGTCCTGTCCGAGACCTTCGGGGCGGTGCTGTTCGACATGGACGGCACGCTGCTGGACTCCCTGGCCCCCGTGGTGCGGTCGTGGACCCGGTGGGCGGCGGAGTACGGCGTGTCGCTGCAGGAGCTGCGCAACACCCCCACCCATGGTCGCCCGGCCCGTGACATCGTCGCCGACTTCGTGCCCGCGCAGCAGGTCGATGCCGCCTACGACCGCATCGTCGACTTGGAGATCGCCGACACCGATGGCTGCGTGCCGTTGCCGGGGGCCCTCGCGGCGCTGGTGGCGACCGGTGCCCGCAGTGCCGTCGTGACGTCCTGCTCGGCGCCGCTCGCGGCGGCCCGGCT
>Ga0163144_10002134_pt1 | contig 46253 bp, 53 predicted proteins | sample OliLak19BULKMAT1_FD_123175 | JGI IMG/M metagenome (GOLD analysis project Ga0163144, IMG submission 123175) | Freshwater microbial mat bacterial communities from Lake Vanda, McMurdo Dry Valleys, Antarctica - Oligotrophic Lake LV.19.BULKMAT1 | ecosystem: Environmental > Aquatic > Freshwater >... | reverse complement strand
TCGCACCTCGAGTGTCTCGCGAAGGCGAAACGCGGCGACCACCCCGGAGGCGAACGTGAGCCCTGCGACGACCCATAGCGCCGCAGCCAGGCCAAACGCGTCGGCCACCACACCGGCGACGACCGCCCCGATGGCATAGCCGAGGTCGCGCCAGAGCCGGTACACCCCGACTGCTGAGGCGCGCCACGAAGGATGGGCGACGTCGCCGATCACGGCGAGGAACGTGGGATACACCATGGCGGTGCCGAGCCCGAGCAGCGCCCCGCCGGTCGCGAAGCCTCCGAAGCTCCGCGAAACGACGACCCATGCGATGCCTGCAGCCTGGACCCACATGCCCACGACGATGAGCCACTTCCGCCCCACGCGATCCGAGATCGCTCCGGTCGCGAGTTGCCCGACTCCCCAGGTGGCCGGATAGATCGCGACGAGCAGCCCAATGCGATGAAGGCTGATCCCTGCCGCGGCAAACACCAGCGGAAACAAGCCCCACGCCATACCGTCATTGAGGTTGTTGACCAGGCCCGCCTGCGTGACGCTCGACAGATCCCGATCACGGAAGGTGGTCCTCGCGAACACGGCGCAGGCGCCGAGCTTGCTGCCCGCGTGACTCGAGCCGGCAGACTCGGCCGCGGCGTGGCCTCTCGTCTCCCGCACCCAGCCCACCGACAGCACCAGCCCGACGACCGCGAAGCCCACGCCAAGAAAGAATGGCTCCGGCCGCAGACGCGTGGACGCCGCCACGAAGCCCGTCGCGAGCGCCGCGCCTGCGACGGCGAGGTAGCCCGCAAACTCGTTGAGTCCCATGGCCAGACCCCGCTGCCTGGGTCCCGCGAGATCGATCTTCATGATCACCGTCGTCGACCACGTCAGCCCCTGGCTCACGCCGAGGAAGGCATTGGCCACGAGCACCCAACCCCAGCTCGGCGCCCACATCAGGATGAATGGAACCGGAAGCGCGACGAGCCAGCCCGCGACCAATACCTGCTTGCGCCCCACGCGATCGGACAGACGGCCCGCCAGATAGTTGGTGGCTGCCTTGGTGATACCGAAGACGACGATGAACGACAGGATCGCCGTGCGCGCCACGAGACCGAACTCCTGCTTGGCCAGATCGGGCAGGATGCTCCGCTCGGTGCCGATCATTGCGCCGACGAACGCGTTGACGACGACCAGCAGCGTGAACTGCCAGGCATTCTCGCGCAGCCCGAGTTGCGCGCGGGGGAAGGCGACGACCGTGCTCACGACGCTTTGCTGTCGGCGCGGCCGCGGTTCTTCGCGAGCAGGCGCTGCATCTCCAACGGCTTGGCGGGAACGTCACACACGGCGTTGACGAACGCGTCTGCATCGAGCGCAAGCAGGGTGTTGTACCGGCGTTCGAACCCGATCGTGCTCGACGGCTTGCCGCTCATGCCCGCACCGCACATCGACCCGGAGAAGTGGCCTGGATACACCTCGAGGTCGTCCGGCAGGCCGAGCAGCTTGCCGTGGATGCTTGCGTGCAGCGACCGGGCGCTTTGCGCGGCGTCTCCGGGAAGGTCCGGTCGGCCCACGGCGCCGACGAAGAGCGTATCGCCCGTGAGGACGAACCAAGGGTGGGGACTCCGACGCCGATCGGTGACGAGCAGGCAGACGCTCTCCGGCGTATGTCCGGGGGTGTGGAGGACACGCGCACCCACGTTTCCGAGCTCGATCTCGTCTCCGTCGGCCAGCGCCGTGAATGGGAAGTCGACGTCGGCTGACGCGTGCAGGCAGTGCGCGGCGCCCACGAGCTCGGCGAGGCGACGGGCGCCCGACTCGTGATCAGCATGCACGTGAGTGTCGAGCACATGGCTGATGCGCATGCCCTTGGCGGCGGCGAAATCGGCATACGTGTGTACGTCTTCCGCGTGGGGATCGACGACGGCGCACTGACCAAGACCGCCGCAGCCGAAGACGTACGCTGCGCAGCCGGTCTCGAAATAGTAGAAAGGTCGAAAGATCACGTGGTCACCTCTTCTCGCGCACGCTCGACGGCGAAGCCGCGTGAACGCCACTCGTGGATGCCGTCCTCCAGCCGCACCGCCTCGAACCCCTGCTTGCGCAGGAGCTCCACCGCCTGGACGGCCAACACGCAATAGGGACCGCGACAGTAGGCAACGATCGGCGTCTTCTTCGACAGCGCCGGGAGGTTTTTGCGAAGCTCAGCGAGCGGAATCGACAGAGCTCCAGGCAGGTGTCCCGCGGCGTGCTCTTCGGCCGGGCGCACGTCGACGACAGTGACCTCGCCGGCGCGAATGCGGTCGAAAAGCTCCTCGCCTGCGACCGCATCCATAGAGGCACGAGCGCCGAAGTACGCCCGGCGCGCGTCCTCGACTTCAGCGAGCCGGGCCGCTGCGAGCTGGCGGATCATGCGGCATAGGTCCACAACGTCGGGGCTCGCGATCCGGTACTCCACGAACGTGCCGCGCTTCACTGTCTCCACCAGGCGCGCTGCGCGAAGGACCTGGAGGTTGCGCGAGGCATTGGCGACCGACGAGCCCGAAAGCTCGGCCAGAGCGTCGACGGTGCGCGGAGCCTGGGCGAGGATATCGAGCATCTCGAGCCGGTTGCCGGCGGCGACCGCCTTGCCGATGCGCGCGAATTCGTCGAACAGTCGGGTCTTGTGAACGCGTCGATTGGACACGCGAGGAACTATTCAACAAGTATGTTGAATAGTCAAGTCACGGGGCGATCGGGCAGATTTGACAGAACCACTTGGGCGCTACCTTGCGCCGGTGAACGAGCTACAGGACTCCGAGGCTGGGCTGTGGACGTTTAATCAGGTGCTCTCGGTGATGACGGCCGAGATCAGGGAGTCGAGGTTCAAATCCTCTCGCCCGGAGTCATGCTTGCGACCCCGCCCGCCTTTGGCCGGCAGCTTCCCGACGGCCTTCGAGGAATTGGCGGGCCAGAAGCGATGTTAGAGATCGCTCGTGAGCTATCGAGAAGATGCACGTGCGCAATGCCCTCGTTGCCGCGCAGCGATGGTCGAGAGCGAAGGGCAATTCGCCAAGTCAGGCGAGCTTTTGTGTCGCGTGTGCGCGAACACGATGATGATTGCCGAAACTTCTCAGCACCTCGCGCTGAGCGGCGCGCCCGCCTGGGCACCTGACCGCCCCGACAGCAGGTCGGGCTACTGGGCCCTCGCGCCCATCGCGTTCTTCACGCTCGCGTCGCTGCTGCAGCTGCTCGAACATTTCGTGAGCCCCAGCAGCTGCTCAGAGCTCGGCTGCATCGGCCTCGTGCTCGTGCCGATGCTCGGCATCGCGATCTCGCTTCCGTGCGCGATCGTCGCCGTGATGAAGGTCCCGGCAGCGGCTCGTCGCCGAGTGGCGTTCGCTGCGTTCGGCGCAATGCTGTTGCTCCTCGGGACGTGCGTGGCGCCTATCTGATCGTTGGCGTACCAGTTTTGAGCGCAGGGGACCTGCCGCCATCGGTCCCGCGAAGTTCTCAGAGCTCGGCGCGAACTCCAGACCGATCTCGAAGCGGTCGATCAAGAGACCGCCCTTCAATGCGAACAGCGAGCTGCCCCGAACGACGTCAGCCGGGTCGTCCAAGTGGCTGGGCCCACAACCGCAAATGATGCCCACGTGAGCGCGCAAGCCTTCCAGCTCGTCGGCGAGCATGTCGCCGCCACCTCCGCCGGAGCTGCCGGCGCCGCCGCTGGAGCCACCGCCGCTACTGGGTCCACCACCAGCGCTAGAACCACCGCCGCTACTGGATCCACCACCAGCGCTACTGCCGCTGCCGCCGGCTTCCGTCTGGCAGGCTCGCGCAATGCATTTCAGCCCGTCTTGGCAGTCGGAGCGCGCTTGGCACGACTCACCGGCACCACCGAGCGAAGCCTTGCCCTCGACCTTCACGCTCTAGTGCGTGATAAAAGGGTGTCATGAAGCGTTTGGCTTGCCTCCTCGTCACGGGCGCGCTTGGCCTGCTCGCCTGTGCAACCGACAACAACACGATCCCTGAGGGGGGCGGCGGTGACGGTCCGGTAGGCGGTGAAGGTGGTAGCGCTCCGCTCGGCGGAGCAAGCACGGGCGGCGCGGGCGGTGAAGGCACCGGCTGCGCGCAGGATTGCAGCACGATTGAAGTGCCCAATTGCTACCAGGCCGTCTGCAACGGAGAGAGCGGCAACTGTGATCTCGGGCCAGCCGCAGATGGCACCGAGTGCGAGGACGGTTTGTTTTGCACTGCGGGCGACACTTGCAGCGACGGCATGTGCCAGGCGGGAGGCCCACTCGACTGCACCGACGGCGACACTGATCCGTGTCTCGTCGGGGCCTGCGACGAGGAGCGCGACTCCTGTTCGACGGCCTCGGCGCAGAACGGTGCCTCCTGCGTCTCGACAGACATCTGCCTTTCGAACGCGATCTGCCAGAACGGCATCTGTTTGGGCGCCCCACTCGATTGCTCGTTGACGCCACTGACGGCGCTCGAGTGCCAGACCGCACAATGCGACTCGACCACGGGCCTATGCGTGGTGGTCCCCGTGAACGACGGGCTCGCATGCACGTACGGCGACATCTGCCAGAGCGCCAAGACCTGCGCCACCGGCGTTTGCCAAGGCACGCCCATCTCCGGCTGCACTTCTTGCACCGAGACCGAGCCGAACAACGACTTCCTCACCGCCAACAGCGGCGTCGGCTGCGCCTCTTGGGCGGGTGGCATCACGACCTTCGCTGACGAGGACTGCTTCGAGATCGAAGTCACCTTGCCGGGCTCACGCGTCGCGGCGAGCGTGGTCGACGTCAACGGTAGCGGCTGCCCGACCGGCTTCAATCCGCAGATCGTATTGCACGACTCCGCCGGCAACTTTCTCGCGTCGGACGTCTTTAGTGGCATGGACGGCTGCGCGGCATTTCTCCCGGACAACAGTGGCGCCACCAACCTCGCCGTCGGCACCTACTCCGTGTGCGTATCCGACGCATTTGGCGGCGGCATTTCACCCCCGTACTTGCTGCTGCTGTCGGCGCTGCCACCCGGCTGCGGCAACCAGATCGTCGAGGGCACGGAGAACTGCGACGCCCCCTCCTTCGCTGGCAGCACCTGCGTGAGCGAGGGCTTCGCTGGCGGTACGCTGGGCTGCGACGCGAGCTGCGCTTTTGACACCAGCGGCTGCGTGATGCCTGGCTGCGGCAACGCGTTGCTCGAGCTCGGTGAAGACTGCGACGGCTCGCCCGCCACCTGCACCGCGAGCTGCACCTTCGCATGTGGCGCAGGCCAAGCTCCGTTCTCGGCCAATGGCACGGGCCTTCCGGTCTTCATCAGCGACAATGCCGTGTTCAGCAGCACGGCGCCGGTGGCGACCACCGGCACCATCGCCAGCTTGGGCGTGCAGCTCAACATCACGCACACCTTCGACGCCGATCTGGCGATCTCGATCGCTTCGCCGGGGGGCACGAGCGTCGATCTCAGCTCCAACAACGGCAGCTCCGAAGACGACTTCGTGAACACGGTGTTCTCGTCCTTCGGGACGACGAGCGTCACGGTAGGCCTGGCACCCTTCGCGGGGGTGTTCACCCCAGAAGGCAGTCTGTCTCCGCTCAACGGGCAGAACGCGGTCGGCAACTGGACCCTGACGGTCGCCGATCAGGCCGGCGGGGACGTGGGCACCATCAACGGCTGGCGCGTGTTCGGCTGCATCACGCCGTAGCGGCGCGCACTCGGCGCCGATCAAACCTGACAAAAGGCTGTCACCGGCTGCGGGCACTCTCCGTTGGCGTGATTGGTCACGCCTGACAGGAGCCCCCGATGAGCCTCACATTCTATTTCGCCCCCATGTCCACTGCATCGACCGTCCACTGGAGCCTCGAAGAGCTCGGTATTCCCTACGAGGCGGTGAAGGTCGACCTGACGGATGCCGCCGACAAGCAGAAGAAGCTCGGGCCCGTCAACCCGAACCTGAAGGTGCCGACCCTCGTCCACGACGGGACTGTCGTGTTCGAGTCGGCGGCGATCCAGATCTATCTCGGCGAGACGTTCGGCGTAGAGAAGGGGCTCTACCCGGCGCCAGGAAAGCAGCGCGGAGAAGCGCTCAAGTGGCTCGTCTGGGGCAACGTCAATTTGGCCGAAGCCGTGTCGCGCTGGCAGCGGAACACGAGCGACGGGTTCCCCGCCGAGCTTCAGAACGCTGGAGCCGGCGCGGCCGCCCGCAAGGACATCGACGACTTGATCGGGATCTTCGAGAAGGAGCTCGGCGACAAGAGCTACGTCCTCGGCGAGAGTGCTTCGCTGGTCGACTTTCACCTCGCGTCGTTCTTCCAATGGATTGGTTTTCTCGGCGTTGCGCTCACGACGTTCCCGAAGACCAAGGCATGGTCGGAGCGCTGCTCGGCCCGGCCCGCGAACGTGAAGCTGATGCGCGGTTGAGCGAGTGTGCTCGGCGTGCCCCTCGCCACGTCGGGGGCCGCCGAGCGACTGCCACTAATTCAGCGCCCACCTAGGCAGATTCGCCGCGGAGGACTTTGGCGCGGGTGATGCGATCCAGCCGAAAATGGCGACGCTCACCGGTCTCGAGATCTTCCGCGTCGAGCCGCGTCTCATGGCGATCCATGATGACGCAGCGGATGTGGAGGTCGCGCTTCGTCTCCAGATTGTTGCCGTCGACGTAGGTGATGCGAATGGGCTGGTTCTCGAACCACGCCCGCTCGACAGCTGCGCGCACGGCGGCGTCGCTGGGCAACCCTGGTACGCCGAGAAACGTAAGCTCCTCGAGGCGCGCCAGCAGCTCGCGTTGCGCAGACGTCGACAGCGCAGCGCGCAGCTTTTCCATCCCTGCGCGCAACGTGTCAGCGAAGGGTATCAACCGCATGTCGAGCGCGTAGCGGCCGATGGCGATGATGAGAGCCGCCTCTCGGGCCGTGAAGTTGACCGGGGGGAGCGTGTAGTTGCGATCGAGCGCGTAGCCTCCACCGCGGCCTCGCTCTGCCCCGAGCGGCAAGTCCGCTTCACGGAGCGCGTCGAGGTCTCGGTACATCGTGCGAATGGTCACACTGAACCGCTCGGCGAGGGCCTCTGCCGTTACGCCAGTGCGACGACCACGCAGATATTCGGTGAGGGCGAACAGGCGCTGGGTGCGGCGCATGGCCATCACATAGCAGGCCACGACGGGCTCGGGTCGAGCGCCAGCTAGAAAGTCGCTGCGCGACGAAGCCGCCCTTCACAGATCAGGCCGCCGCAACGCCTTTGGACGGGGCCCGATCGCCCGCGCGCTTCAGGAACGCGCCCGGTGTGAGCCCAACCGGCTCCCGGAAGTCGCCAATGAGATGCGCCTGATCGTAATAGTCCGCGTCTGCGGCGATGCGTGCCCAGTCCTTCGAGGTCGCCGCGCTGCGCACGGCACGCTGCAGGCGAACCGTCCGCGCAAATTCCTTCGGCCCGATGCCGACGCTCTCCGTGAAGACGCGGCTGCAGTCCAGCGGCTGACGTCGACCTACCTTCGCAGCCAGCGCTTTCCCAAAGACCTCGCCTGGCCTGCTGCGCGTGCTGCACTGATGGACGCACCGACTCCGCTGGGTCGGGTCGGTTGGAAGTGAGCAGATGAGGGCGCCGTGGCCAATGGTGGCCACCGAAGGTAGTTCCTAAATTGGGAGACGCCCTCCGTGGCCGCTACATGGGCCCGCCGCTGCTCGGCGCAGTCACGGAGGTGGGCAACGACCGTGCTGTTTGGTGTTGGTGGCCGCTTTGGGTGGTCGAAGCGGCCAATGGTGGCCACCGAAGGTGGTTCCCAAATTGGGAGACGCCCGGGCGCGGAAAGGGACATGCACGCGGCGGGTGAGTCGCACGTACGCCGGGGCGAGGCACGCGAACAACCTCGAGGTGCTCACGCAGGGCGGGAGCGTGGCGGATCCATCATTGGCGCAGCGGGATCCTCAACGTTTCGAGCCGGCGCCCGTGGGGTTGGAATGCGCCGACCCGTGGCCGCTGCGTGTCCGCTTGCCGGCGACCACCGCTCGGGGCTAAGCGCTTCGGAAACGTGCCCAGACAGCGTCCGTGGCAGTGACGGAGGTGGGGCCGTCGAGCTGGAAGCAATCGGCCAGCAAGCTCTGTAGCTCTTCGCGGGTGCCGGCGGTGACGACCTGGCGCATGCCCATCGCCTTCTGCATGAAGCTGGGGTCGCTGGAGATCTCACGTTGAAAGTGCTCGGCGGACGCGCGGCTTTGGGCGGGATCGGTGGCGAGCAGCGTCTGCAAGAGCGTACTGGCAGAGTCAACGTCGCCTTGCATGATGGCGCCGGCGAAGTCGCGGAAGGTGGGTTGGGTGGCTTCGGTGGTCATGATTGATCAGAGCGGCGGCGGAGGAGCAGAAGGAGCGCGACGAAGGTGAGGCTGGCGCTGGGCGCGATCGGACTGGCGGCGGCCGAGGTGCAACCGGCGCAGCCACCGCTGGTGGCGAGCGTGCTCGCCGGTGTGGTGTTGGCCTGGCTGGTGTCAGCTGGTGGCACGAGCACTGTGGGCTCGGTTCGCGGTCGGGGCTCGGCGGTGGGCGCGTCGCTGCTGGGCGCGGGCTCTACCGACGCGGTTGGCGGAACGGGAGGAATGTCGGCTGGCGCGCCGGCGACGATCGCAGTGCCGGCGTTGGTGGGCGCTGTGCCGACACCGAGCGTCGCGAGCCAGTCGGCCGCGCGCGCGGCGGTTTGCGTCCCGCCGCAGAGGTGCGCGAACAGATCCGGCGGCCGCGGCGCGGAGGGTTCGGGCACCCTGGCGAAGACGAGGTAGCGGTCGCCGACGGTGAACGACGAGCCTTTCATGCCGCCACCGGAGACGGTGACCGTCGCCGGTAGGGAACCTTTGAAGACGCGCTCGACCCGCAGGCGAAAATTCGACACACCGCCGCCCACCGGCGTCTCCGCCGCGGCGACGCCCAAGAAGATGACCTCGGCGCGCTCGCTGGAGCTCTTGAGCTGCGGCACTTCGCACGAGGTAGCGAATGCGCGCGGCGTGAAGACGAGCGCGGCGAGCGAGAGCAGCAAGGCGACGATGCGCGTGGACACGTGGCGAGCATACCCCACGGGCGATGCGATCTGCCGCGCACGCTGGAGGACGATGTATGGAGTCGGGTCTGAGCCGGAGGGCTGACCAGCAGCCGTTAACGGGTCACGCAGGATCCATTGCGCAGTTGTCGGAGTGACAGCAGGCGGCGCCTCGCTCACCGTTTCGTTGTGAGCTTCGTCGTCAATAGTGGTCGTCCAGTCGTTGCGGCATCACTGGCGAAGGCTTCGATGCCTCCCAATTGACCGTCGTCCCGCACCTTCGAGATCGCCCCCGCGAAAGAGGTGATCGAGACCCGGAGATGCTGGTCCTGGCCGCGTGGGTGACGGGCACAATGGCTCCTGATTCAAGCCCTCGACCCCAAAACGGGAATGTGGCGCTATCTGGCAGAGCGCCCCGCAGGTAGCCCCGTCACCTGCGCACCGAACGGCGAGCGCGAGGAGGCAGAGCTGCTCTTTCGCGAGGTGCTCGCGGAGCAATCGATGATGACCCGCGCTCGCCTGAAGCTCGGTCTGTTGCTGGTCGAAGATGGGCGCCACGACGAAGGAATCGCCGAGCTACAAGCGGTGGTCAGCACGTGGGGGGACGACGCCGAGCAGGCGCGCGGCTACTTGCGTCAACTCGGCGTCGAGATCTCATCGGACGACTCGAACGAAGAGGAAGAAAACATCAGCCTCGACGCGCCGCCCCGCCTCGTCTCCACAACCATTGCCGAGCTCCACGGATTTCTGCCGACGGCAATTGTCGAGGCTCATGGCCGGCACGCAGCTTGGTTCATGACGACCGACGCCGGGCAGCGCGTCCAGCTCTTCACGCGCTTGCCCGAAGCGGACCTGTCTCCGAAGATCGCCGAAACGATCGCCGCCGCCATTGACGCATTTGCGGCGCAGCACGGGCAGCGACTCGCAGAGCTCCTCGGGTCGGGCGGCCTGCAGGCAGGATTCCACGTCGGCGGCTCGGTTGAAGACGTAAGTGCTTCATTCGAAGCGGACGGCTTCGCCCTCGTCGGCCGCATCGTGAACGGGGCAGTCGAAGAGCAACCGTAGCCTGCCAGACAAACGCGCGGCATCTCGGGGGCGTGCCGACCAGTTGGTCTGTATGCAACCATCGCGATTTGATGGCTGCGCGCTCAGTCTGCGCGCTCGAACACGAGCAGATCTTTCCTCGAAACGGCGGCGGTGCGCCCGCCCTCGAGGTCGTGCGCGACCAACCACTCGCCGCCGGCCGCTCCTTTCGGGAACGGCGTGGTCACAGAGGCGCTCGCGAGATCGATCACGGTGCCGGCTCCCTGATCGCTTACCAGGGCAGCCCGACCCTCTCGCACATCGGTGAGCCGCCCACTTTTGCAGGTTGTCGGCGTCGAGCGCCACGCTTGTGTCGCGCGATCGAACAGCCTCGGCGACAGCTTTCCGCCGCTGACCACCAGCCGTCGCGGCAAAGGCGCTCGAGCCGAGCGCGGTCGCGCGGTGGGACAGCGACCTCGGCGTGCACGTTGACGCCGCCGCTATCGCCCACGCGCTCGTTCTTGCGAGCGCGTGCCGGGTCCACGATGCGGCAGCAGTGGCTCGCCCGCTCGATCGCCCGCGAGCCCGCGACCTGCAGCGCGCGGTATCCCTGTCATCGCGGTGGGCGCCGCACCGAGGGACGGCAAGCAGCGGAGCTCGGTCGTGCGCGCAGTTGTCGGCGTGACAGCAGGCGGCGCCTCGCTCACCGTTTCGTTCTGAGCTTCGTCGTCAATGCTGGTCCCGCCACCGTAGACCGACGGCGCATGTGCAAGAACGCGAGCGGCAATGGCAACTGGGGTACTGAAGCCGAATCGAGGGCAGCGAGCTGCGCGGCCGTCAGGGCACGTCGAGCGCCTGCACGTTGTCCTCGAAGTGGCTCCGAGCAATCCACAATGGACGAGCATGGGAACATCCGCCCTCGTCTTCACGTAGATTCAACGCATGAAATTCTGGGCGTTCGAGTGCAGCTTCGTGATCAACAACAACTTCCTGATGGCAGAAGTGTTCGTCGGGGCCACACGTAAAGAGCTGCTCGCCGCGATGAACACGTTCTTCCGCGTACCCCGAGCCAAGATCCTGGTCGCGGACGTCCTCGGCGCCTGGCTCGTCGACGACGGCGTGGTCACGACGTTCTACGGCGCGAAGCCGTTCGTCAGCGTGGCGATCGCGAAACAAGAGCTGCCCTTCGAGAATGCCGTCGACCTCTTGGTGGGTGAGCTCGACGGCGCCATCCCGCGTGCCTTCCTCGCCAAGGGTAGGGCCAACGCGAGTGACGCCAAAGAGAGCGACGAAGAAGACGACGAAGAGGCCGAGCTGAAACCGTTCAAGTTTCTGTTCGACGCGAAGGTCTTTCTCGCCCAGCTGCCCGCGATCGACGGCGAGCCACTCGTCGCGAACGAACGCGTGATGCTGATGCGGCCCGTCGGCGTGGCGGGCTACAGTGGCACTGACGACGCCTACTATCACCCAAACGTCGAGCTCACCCCGGGCTGGTCGGACGCCGAGGTCGATTCGAAGCCCAACCGCTTCGACCCGAAGTCGCGCTTCCGTCGCAGTTTGGAGGTGCCCACCGTGTAGAGTAAGCGCCTCGCGCGCGGTTGTGCTTTCACGGCGCGTGCGCGATGGTCATCGACCATGTCCACCGTCGAGCTGCTCTCCCAGGTACCGCTGTTTGCATTGCTCGACGACCAAGAGCGTTCGCTGCTGGCCGAGCGAGTCGAGACGGTCACCTTCACCGAAGGCCATACCATCTTCAACGTGGGCGACCCTGGTGACTCGATGTACCTCGTCACCAGCGGCGAGGTGCAGCTCTCGGTCAAGACGAAGACTGGAGAGGAGATGTTTCTCGAGAGCCCCGGACCGGGCGAGTTCTTCGGCGAGATCTCGCTGCTCGATCAGGGGCCCCGCACCGCGACCGCACGCGCGAAGGCCGACGTGACTGCCATCGAGATCGATCGAGGCGATTTGGACGAGCTGATTCGGTTGGCGCCCACCGCAGCAATGGACATGCTGGCCGCAACCGGCAAGCGTTTGCGTCACAACGCAATGATCATCCGCAATGCAGCGACGCGAAATGCCAATGACGAGGCGGCCGACAATCGCTCTTCAGTCATGCGCGTCGCCGACTGGATCGCCGGGTTTTCCGGCAGCTTGCCGTTCTTGTTCATCCACATCGGCATCTTCGCCGTCTGGATCTTGCTGAACGTGAATTGGCTGCCCTTTGGCAACTTCGATCCGTTTCCGTTCGGCTTTCTGACGCTGGTGGTCTCGCTCGAGGCCATCATCTTGAGCGTGTTCGTGCTGCTCAGCCAAAACCGCCAAGTGGCGCGTGACAAGGTCAGCGGCGACATCGAATACGACGTCAATCTCAAGGCCGAGATGCAGATCTCGAACATGCACGAGAAGTTCGACACCCTGTATTCGGAGATCTTGAAGCGGCTGGACCGCATCGAGCGCAAGTAGGCGCTCGTAGTGCGCTGTTTTCGATCGTGCTACGCGAGCGGAGTGAAGCCTCACCGCGCCAGCGTGACTGCGCGATTCGTCGCTGCCTGTCGCGGTCTTGGGTCGCTGTTGCCTGACTCGGCGCGCCTGGTGGAAGATCCGTTCGGCGCGCGGGTGCTAGGCGGCGCGCTCGCGAGCGCGGTCGGCGCGCTCGCCAGAGCCCCGATGCCGCTGCGTCTTCTCGTCTGGGCGCCGCTCTGGCCGATGTTGCCGTGGACGCTGTACATGCAGGTACGCACGCGGGTGCTCGACGATGCGCTGCGAGTGTTCGTGGCGCGAGGCGGGCGGCAGCTGGTGATCTTGGGCGCCGGTTTCGACGCGCGAGGCTGGCGGCTGCAGAGCGACCTTCGGGGCGCCACTGTATTCGAGGTGGATCATCCAGCGACACACGCCGCCAAGCGCGCGCTGTTCGGCGACGATGGGGCTGTGCGCGCGCTCGCTTGGGACTTCGAGTGCGAGGGCACGCGCGCCCTGCCGGAGCGGCTCGCTAGCATCGGCCACGATGCGGCGGAGCCTAGCTTCACGATCTGGGAGGGCGTGACGATGTACCTCACGCCCGAGGCCTTCGACAGCACGCTCGATGCTGTGCAGCGCTACAGCGCGGCGGGCTCCGGCTTGGCGTTCAACTACGTCGAGCGGTCGCTGATCGATCGCCCCAGCATCCCGGCTCGAGTCGTAGCGACCGTGGTGCGCGCCGTCGGCGAGCCGTTCAAGCTCGGCTTCGCACCGGACGAGCTCTGCGAGCGCCTGGCGAAGAAGGGCTTTCGCGTGCACGAAGATCTCGAGCTCAGCGACATCGCGGGGGAGCTATTGGGCGAGCGCTGGCGTGCGGTCGCCGCGTCGGGGCGGCGCTTCGCGCTGGTCGAGCGCACCGCCACCGCCGAGGTACCGCGCGACCGGTAGCTCCTCGAGGCACGCGCTCGGCGGCGAGATCGCTTCGAGACTCGCGGGCGTCTCCACCCCGGCACACGCAAGTCGGCTGCCCGAGAAGACTGCCCTCGTTGGTTCGACGGGAAGCTCGGGAGGGCAGGCTCGGTCGCGTGCTGGACGCGACCCGGCTCGAGGACATAGTCGGCGGCTGAGCGAACGAGGCGGGCACTGCCGGCTAGATTGCCGGGCAGCTTGTCGAAGACGATCGTCATTCTGCTCGGTCTCGCGCTCGTGTGGCTCACAGCGTGGTCGATAGTCGCTTACTACTGCTACACGTCCGGCAGCGAACACCTTGCGAAGGCCGAGCAATTGCGCACGCCGACCACTGCCCTCGAGCCCGGCGCGGACGTCCGCATGGAGGGCGGCCGCCGCGAAGGCGCAATTGCGCGGGGCCTTCTCGGGCTACTCGGTGAGCGCGTCGCCTCACCGGGACTCATCGCCAAAGAGAGACTCTCGCCAAAAGATTTGTGAGCCGCAAACCGAAGCTGCCTTGAGCCAGGGCTGGCGCTCAGGCGATGAGGTCGACCAGCGTGCCCGTCGTCTCGGATGCCGTGCGAGCGACCGCGACGGCAGCTGAGTTCGCTGTTTTAGCTGTGGCGAGCGACACCATCTCTTTTGCGAGATCGACATCCGCCTCGGGCTCTGCCGCGCGCGCGATGCGTGACGCCGCTTGGTCGAGCTGGCGCTCGGCCAGCTGCATGCCCACACGAGACACCTCGAGCACCTTCATCAACTGAAGAGCGGATCAATTTCTCCAGACTCAAGGTGAACCCCGGCTTCGCACGCAAGGCCGCTTGTGCCGGCGCGCGACCGCTTGCGCCCTCGTGGTAGCCTGGCGAGATGAAGTCTTACCTTTCGGTCGGACCCGACTTGTTGCTCTCGAGTGTCCTCGGTCTCGGCCTGCTCGCGAGCGCGGCTTGCGGTGATTCTTCATCGGACCCGGGCACGGGTGGCGCCGGTGCGAGCACCCCCTCGGCCGGAGGCATGGGACCGACAACGGGCGGCGGCGGCTCCGGCGGCAACGGCAACGGCGCGGGCGGCTCCGGCGGAGGCAGCACGCTCCCCACCGACACCGAAGGCGACGGCGACTTCGAGGTTGGGCCCGACTACCCGATTGATCCGGATCTCACCGATCTGGGCGCGCCCCAAGGTGCGAGCTTTTCGTTCCAGATGAGCTCGGCCGATAGCCTGATCTTCAATGGCGACGACACGACGCTCAATCCAGAGAACCAGCACCCCTTCACGCGCGACATTTATGTGTACATACCGGCGAGCTACCAGGACGGCGACGAAGCGCCGCTGCTCGTGATTCAAGACGGCCCCGGCCCGCTCGACCTCGTCAGCCGCGCGCTCGACAATCTCACGATCTCGAGCGATCCCGACCGGCGGCTTCCCGCGTTCGTGGCCATTGCAGTCCAGAACGGCGGCGACGACAGCAAGGGCAGCGAGCGAGGTCTCGAATACGACACGATGTCGGATCGCTACGCGCGCTTCATCGAGACCGAGGTGCTGCCCGCCGTGCTCGAAAACGCTGAAATCAAAGCGGCCTATCCGAACTTCAAGCTCACCAGCGACCCCGAGGGCAAGGCTTCGCTCGGCTGCAGCTCGGGCGGCGCCGCGGTGCTCACGATGGGTTGGTTCCGGCCTGATCTCTTTGCCCGCCTGATCACCTATTCGGGCACGTTCGTGGACCAACAAGACGACGACGCGGCGGAGGAGGCGATGTTTCCGCTCGGCGCATGGGACTACCACTCTGGCCTGGAGCTCATCAAGAACACGAGCCCGAAACCGCTGCGCATCTTTCTGCACGTCTCGGAGAACGATCTCGGCGCGGGCACGCCGGAGGCTGAGCACCACAACTGGCCAATGGCCAATCAGCGCACCGCCGCGGCGCTCGCGGAGCAGGACTATCACTACCGCTTCGTGTTCGCGAACGACGCCGGCCATTGCGATGGAAAGATCTACGATCTCACGCTGGCCGACACGCTCGTTTGGACGTGGCGCGGTTGGCCCGTGAAGTAGCCCCACGCAAAACGGGAGGCCTCCGCGTCACTGGAGCAGTTGCGGCGCAAGTGATCGATAGCCCGCGCGCTGTGGAGTGAGCACGGCCTCAACGCACGCGACATGCGGCGTGGCCCAGCACGCGAGCGCCCTCTTTCATCGAGGTGGGCGTGGGCTCCCAGCCCCCGGCGAGACGGGCATCCAATAGGTCGTCCTTCGTCGGACGTCGGCTCCAGACGGCGACCGCCGTCAAACCGCCGAGTCAGGTAGTATCGAACACTGCATAGCAATCACCCGCGGATACTTCGACCACGACATCGTGGGTGTACTCGTCCTGAATCACCACCTCCACGATTGGCTTGAGCGGGGCACAGCCGAGGCCCCAGCGAACCACGTCCTCGAGGGTGCGCATGGCGCCGAACGTCTGGCCGAGCTCGCGCGCGGCTTCGGCGTCGAGGCCGGTAGCGCGCGTGGCGTCCATCACGAGGTCGGGTGAACCCATGCGAGGAGAATAGCTGATGGCGCCGAGTCTGCGCGCTTCAGCGGTGGCTGGGTCGATCCCAGACCTCAGCAAGCGCCGGGTTTCTGGACACCCCCCTGCTCAAACCAAAACGCCCGCGTTGAAACGCGGCCAATAATCCGGCGGTCGCCAGCAGATATTTACCGCCAGGAGCTCATCCGGCCGAGCGGGCGCTCGTTGGCTCGAGATATTCATTTGCTTGCGATGTGGCAAACGCCTCGGGCGGCGCTGCGACCTCGCTCGTGCCCGCGCTGCGCTGGCAAAAGATTCCAATCAGTGCGTCAGGGGCAGTTGATGAATGTCGTCTCGAAGGAGCCGAAGACAGCCATGTTGTCGTCGATCAGCTCGACCAAGTAGGGCGTGTCGGCTTCGGGTTGCCAGCCGTTGGTCTCGAACGAACTGAAATCGCCATAGTGATGTTGTCGCGTCATCGGCTTCAGCTCACCGGTCGCGATGACCGACACGCGAGCGTCGAGCGGCGGCGTAGACGCGGTGCCGGCCTCGACGAACCACCAGTTGAGCGGGACCTTCGACATCACCTGCAGGCCCGGGCCAGGGTGGGCGACGTACGCAGGGTCGGTCGCCAATGCGGGATACGCGCCGCCGTAGTGCATATCGCTCGAGCCGCCATTGGCGCCGAACCACACCCCGGCGCGGCCGACCGCTAGCACGTTGCGGTGGTGAATGAAGTTCTGCCCGGTCTCGAGGGCGTAGCCGTCGACCTGACCAATTAGACCGTAGCCGCCAGCGATCAGCGACGAGCCGCAAGCCGACGCGCCTTCCGGCGTGTAACACATCACGTCCGGGCCCGGGTCGTGGCCGAAGTAGTAGTTCAGCATCAGCGCGCATTGCTGCTCGGCGCTGGCGACCGTGGTGTCGACCTGCACGGGGCCGACGCCTATCATCCAGCGGTAGAAATTGAGGTAGCGCAGCGCTGCCACCTGCGCGTCGAACGGCACGGTACCGGGGTCGCAACCGCCTGCGCCGGGGTTCCACTGCGTGGCCGGCATTTGTGTGGCCGATGCCAAACGCCCGCAGACCTCCTCTTTGGTGCGCGTCATCGGGTCCGAGATGGGCTCGACGACGCAGCTCGTGCCGTCGAAGGTCCAGCCAGGTGCGCACAAACACGCGAGGCTGTCGTCGCACAAGCTCGCGCCGGTGCACGTCGGGCTGCACGGCTTGCCTGTATTGCCGCCACCCGAGCCACCGCCGCCGCTCGGATTCTGCGAGCTCGACGAGCCACCTTCGTTGCTCGCTCCCTGAGCGGCATTCCCGCCAAGGGCACCACCGCCGCCGCCAGAGGGGCGACCGTCGAGCGCGTCGTCACCGCATGCGGTGAGCGACCCGAAAGTCACCATCGTCGTGAACAAGAGCGCGCCTCGCATCGTGGCTCGACGATAGGCCGCTCTGCGAGCACGCAAAAGAACGCTGTCCGGTCCTGGACGAAGTCGGGTTCAGGCGCTCCGGTCCCACCGCTGGGCGCCGGAGCGATCCAGGAAGCTCGATCTTCTGGAGCACCCGAGGTCGAGTATGCTCGGGTGCTTGGTAGCCGTATACTTCCCGGGGCTCCGTCCACTGCGTGGGCTTGCCATCGGTTCACTCATCGCGAGCGCGGCCTGCTCCGCGCCAACGCCGGCCGATCATCAACTCGGCGCGGCGATGAGCGCCTCGAAAGGGACCGCTACGTCGTCGGCACCGTCACCCGACGTCGAGCCCGGCTACGACGTCCACGAATGGGGGCTCGTGCGCGCCGACCAAGGAGACAAGGTCCGCATCGGGGCGGTCGCGCCGCCCATTCCACCGGAGGTCCTCACCATGAGCAAGCCGGTCCTCTACTTCCACGCGGATGCGCCATTGACGCTAGAGCGCGTCTCGATCGTCGCGCCGGGCGGCAGTGTCGTCGAGACGTGGCCCCTTGCGGACCAGGGACCCGACGAGCACTCAATGGGTTGGTCCAACGTGTCAATCGACCCCAAATCGGCTTGCCCTTCGTCCCCGTTGCCGCGCAAAGGTGATCTGCCCTGCTCGAAGCTCCGCGCGGGCGACGAATGCGAGAGCCTCGGCCTTGCGACGGTCCGAACCGTCGACTCCTCGTGCGTCCGCGTAGGCGGCAAGACGGAGACCTTTCTCTTCTATCGGGTCGACACGTCCTCTCTCACGCCGCCGCTCCGCTTCGCTAGCCAAAAAGGCGGCGGCGTGCTCGTCACCAACGATGGTAACGAGCCTGTTCCCGGCTTGCTCTTTCGCATCGAGACGGTCGAGACCGAGACGCGCACGCTGACGGTCCGACCACCGCCGCCGCACGGCGCCCTCCTCGTCGGCCGCGACTTCTCCGCCGCGAAAGTCGACCCTTCGGCGGAAGCCAACGACCTTCCGCCCGGCGCGCCGCGCCCGCGTATCGTGACGGGGCCTGCGCGGGCCGACATCCGGTCGACGATGCGCGGAATCGGGTTGGCGGACACCGAGATCGATTCCTTCATGAAGGCGTGGGACGAAACGCTCTTCGGGAGCCCGACCAAAGGCGGGTTCCGACCCGTCAAGGCGGGCACGACCTTTCTCTATTTCTTGCCCGAGCCGACGCTCGAGCGAGCCGCGAAGGTCACGTTCGAGCCGCCGCCGCGATCGTTTCGCCGTGCATTCGCCGTTTGGACGCACCTCTCGCCGAGCGGCGAGGCGCGCTAGGAGTGTGCCCGCTCCGGACTGAACGCTTCAGGGGCAGGCGTCTGCCTTCAACCGTTGGGCGATGCGTTCTTCGAGCGCGATTGCTTCGATTCCGAGGGCTGCAGCGGCTGCAAGTAGCAAGGCGTGCTCGCGGGGTTCGACTTCGCCGTCGCTGACAGCGGCCTCGACCAGGAGCGCCAAGACGCGACTCTGTGCGTCCGGGTCGAGCGCGCGCAGCGCGTCCGTGGCGCTGCCGAGGTCGCGCAAGCTCTCCGGGGGCGACCCCGCAGGAAGCCGCAGGCGCGCAAGCGCGCGACGCATGAACTCGCGCTCCTCGGGCTTGATGACTCCGTCGGCCCGCACGACCGCGACGAGCAGTTGGTAGATCTTGGTGCGCTGGTCGAGGTTCAGGCGGCCATGATAGCAGGGGGTGCGATCGACGCGCACTCCGCGATCGCATGCCAGGCTGTGCCAATTGCCCGACGTGGAGGCCAATGGGTCCCTGCGAATTCGCGAGCGAATCCGTTGGCCGTGACGAGCAGCGCCGTGACTGATCTCAGCGGCGTCCTCGCGAGCCTCGCAGCGGGCTTGGTCGTGGCCCGACGCCGGCGTCGCGCTCAATAGCCGCCCTGGTTGAGCGGCAGCGGGCAAGCGTCGTTGCCGGACGCGGTTCGGCGAACTAGCTCGCCGCCGGAAGCTCGGCCTTCAGCAAGGTGGCGACCTCGACGACGAAGCGGTGGACGGACGCTTCAGCCACACGGTGCATCACCAACGCATCGAGCACCTTTCCAAGCGCGCCGAGAGGCGGCTCGTAGCTACCGCGGAGATCGAGCTGCGTTTCATCCTTGGAGAGCCGGTAAACCGATAGGTCTGCCTTCATCGCCGGAAAGAGCGACCCTCGTTGGGTGGCATGCCATGCGAGCTGAAACACGATTACCGGGCCCAGAGATGGGTCAGCGTGCTCTTTGATGCTGGAGACTTCGATTCGAACCTCTTTGCCGACCTCGAGCCCAGCGATGTCGACGTGTAGAGTTGCCACCAGTGACTCCGCGCGCCCGGCTGCCCCGCTCGTTGCCCGGCGAAAAATGTCGTTCGGATTCTGACGCAGTAGATCGCGGACCTCCGTGAAAGGCCGGTTCACGTAGTCGAAGCAACGCAGCTCTCTGGTGGCGTTCATCCGTGCTGTTACGCAACAACAGTGCCCACGCTTTTGCGGGCTTGTCGCAAGCGAGTTGCGTGGCGCGCGCAAAACCTGCACGCAAGCGATAAGCCTGCGGCCGGGGTGTGGACGTCACGTGGGTAGGGAGATTCGTCCGATACCTGCGTACTTGGCCCCCGGAGGTCCGACACGATGTTCTACTTCAGCGATCTACACGTCCAGCTCATTGCCCGCGGTATTCTGAACCCAGGCGAGCAGCTACTGAGCCAGACCAGTACGTTTTACATGCCGTGGTGGGCCTTGGGCTTCATCAACCGCCGCAACCTCGTGCTCGCAACCGATCAGCGTTTGGTTGTGATCGAGCATCGCTTCGGGCTCTTCCCGGTCGGGTACCGCGTCCACGTCGTGCACTCGATCCCCTGGGGCTCCGTGCAAGAGGCAAAGCTCAAGGGCATCTTCTTCACCAAGAAGCTGCTCGTGAACGCCCAAGGCGACAACGGCCCGGTCTCGTTCAAGCACGTCATCCCCAACACGCTGTTCGGGTTGCTAGCGCCGATGAAGAACAACCTGCAAGGCGCCCGCACGATCGACGCGCACTTCAAGAACGGCCCGGCGGCTGCACAACTCGCCCCCGCCGGATACGCGCAGCCCGCGCTGCCCGCGTTCAACGCCCCCGGCTACGCCTCGGTGCCTCCGCCGCCGCAGGTGGGTGGCTATGGCGCGGTGCCCATCTCGTACCAAAACCCGAACGCGCCACACCAATAGGCCGCGCGAAACGTTCTCCAATCGCAGCGAGCAAAGTGCCGCAATCGTGGGCGCCGCCGTCTGAGCGGGGCGCTACTGCGCCGATTTTGCGCGCGTGTGCCAGTTTTGCGCCGCGGAGCGTGACAACCTGGCGTGCGGGCACAGTTCTTCGCTGGCGTGATAAATGCGGACGAAGACCGGATGATCCCCGGCCACGAGATCGCAGCGGAGGCCAAGCGGCGCATCCTCGTGCGCGTGCGCGCTGCGGCAGCGGCGGGCACCCCGCTGACGCAGACGCTGGGCGGCACCGTCTACCACGAACGTCAGCGCCTCTCTCGCGGGGCAGCGCACGGCGAGCGGGCACGCGAGGACCGAGCGTTCGTCGACCACCTCCACCGCGCGCTCGCGCAACAGAGCGAGCCGGTGGATCAGCTGCTCACCAAGGTGGTGGAGCGATACGCCGACGAGATCGAAGGCCGGTTCTCCCACAGCGTGTACCGTTTTTCGACCACCATATTGCCCTTCGGCGTTACGGCTCTGCTGAACGGCACCACGCCTGCCATGGCCCTGCCCCGCCTGCCAGAGCTGACTGAGCTCAGCGACAGGCTAGTTCTGTCGGGCGCAATCGAGCGACTCAGCAAACTCTCCACGCTCGGAACGGTCGTACTGGCGCCGACCCATGTGTCGAACCTCGACTCGCTGTTGCTCGGGTATGCGATTCACAAGCTCGGCTTGCCACCGTTCATCTATGGCGCCGGCCTGAACCTGTTCGAGAGTCGCGTGCTCGGTTTCTTCATGCGTCACCTCGGCGCCTATTCGGTCGACCGCGGCAAGAGCGACCCGCTCTACAAGGCGACGCTGAAAGAGTACGCCACCATCGCGCTCGAACGCGGGCAGCACGGCCTCTTCTTTCCAGGAGGAGCCCGAAGTCGCTCCTTCGCGCTCGAGCGCCGCCTCAAGCGGGGCCTGCTCGGGACCACGCTGACCGCGTTTCGCAATCGGTTGATCACGCAGCCCGACGCGCCCGGGGTCTTCATCTTCCCAGTGACGCTCTCGTACCCATTGGTGCTCGAGGGGCACAGCCTGATCGAAGAATTCCTCGGGCGGGCAGGCCGTGAACGCTACCTGCAGCCAGCGCACGACGAACCTGATCGTGTCGGCCGCTGGGTCGGGTTTCTGCGCCACCTGTTGGCGCTCGATCTCGACGTACACATGCGTATCGGTGCTCCACTCGATCCGTTCGGCTGCGACGTGAATGCCGACGGCCACTCACTCGACCCGCGCGGCCGCGTCATCAACGCCGCCGGCTACTTGCGCAGCGGAGGCGAGATCGTCGCCGAAACGGCGCGCGACCACGCGTACACCGAGCTGCTCGAACAGGCCCTCGTGCGCGCCTACCAACGCGACAACGTGGTGCTGGGCACCTGGCTGGTCGCCTACGTTGCCATCGAAATCCTTCGCCGCAAGCTCGCGACAGACGACGTCTTCAACCTGTTGCGACAGCTACCCCCTGGCACGACGATCGCACGTGGTGAGGTTGTGAGCGGCTTGAAAGAAGCCCACCAGCAGGTGACCACACTGGCTGCCAGCGGAGGGCTGGCTCTCAGCGAGGCACTCACCGCCGACCCGAATGCCCTGCTCGAGCGGGCACTCCGCTCGTTCTCCAGCTACCACGACGTGCCAGTAATCACCGCGAGAGGCGCAGAGCTCGTGGTGGGTGACCCGCGACTTCTCTACTTCTACCGCAATCGCTTGGACGGCTACGGCTTGATGGGTGCCCCCTCCCTGCTGCCCCTGGAGGCACATGAGCTGCGTTGAGCCCGTTGCCGTCATCGGAGCGGGAAACTGGGGCTCCACCCTCGCCCACTTGATCGGTGAGAACGGCTTTCCCGTTCGGCTGTGGTCGCGCGACGAAGCGCAGGTGCGCGAGATCGAGAGCACCCGTCAAAATCCACGCGCGATGCTCGGGCTCACCTTGTCGGAGCGCGTCCACGCCGATGCCGATATGGCGCGCGCGGTGAGCGGAGCCAGCGTGGTCATCTTGGTCGTTCCGGCTCAAGCCATGCGCGAGGTGACTTGTCAGCTCGGGGACGCACTGAGCACAGAACAGATTGTCGTCCACGCCAGCAAAGGCCTCGAGCTGCGTAGCAACAAGCGCATGTCGCAAATCATCGCAGAAGAGACCTGCGCGAAACGCATCGGCGTCATCGCCGGGCCCAATATCGCCGCTGAGATCGGCGCTGGCTCACCCGCGGGCACAGTGGTCGCCTCGCGCTTCCCGGAGGTCGTTCACCGCACCAAACGACTGTTGGCATCGAACCGCTTCATGGTCTTCGCAGGGTCCGACGTGATCGGCGTCGAGCTATGCGGAGCCCTAAAGAACGTCGTGGCCATCGCTGCTGGCATGGCCACTGCCATGAATGTCGGCGAGAACGCCTTCGCCTTGCTCGTTACCCGCGGCCTCGCCGAGATCACCGCGATTGCTGCTTCCTTCGGCGCCACGCCGGGCACCCTCGCCGGGCTCGCCGGCGTCGGCGACCTGATGGTCACATGTCGCAGCAAGCACTCACGCAATCACCGGGTCGGCGAGGCGCTCGCACGGGGCGACTCACTGGAGGAAGCCGTGCGTGCCATCGGAATGGTCGCGGAGGGTGTGACCACCGCTATCGCCGCGCGTGAGCTCGCCGAGCAACGACAGATTCGAACGCCACTGCTCGAGCAGGTTCACCGGGTGCTCTATGGCGGCTTGTCACCGAGCGCGGCGCTCGAGGAGCTCTTGCGCATGCCGACGGGTCGCGATGTCGCGTGGTCGTGACCAGCGCCGAGGCGCAAACATTTCGTCGTCACGCATATCCTGCGCCCAACCGCGAGCCATCGCCTGGCGCCCGCCGCGCTTGGCCTGGCACGACGGCTGCTTATGCGTCGAAGGAGGCCAGATAATGAAGCCAACCACCGACGGGGCCGGCACCGAGACGCACGGGCTGAAGGTCGAAGCCATCATGACGGCGCGTGTGGCTGTCGTCAGCGAGTCGGATACGCTGGCTTTCGCCGCTCAGATCCTGCTCTGGCGACGCATCCGCCATCTCCCCGTCGTGAATGCCAATGGCAATCTGGTCGGTATCCTGAGCGACCGGGATCTCTTGAGGCTCGTCGTCGAGGGGCCTGCGGGCTCGGTGCCGGTTCGGGAGGTGATGCAGACGGCCGTCGAGAGTGTTTCGCCGGGAACGACGATCTCGGAAGCAAGCGCGATCTTGGTACGCAAATGTATCGATGCCCTTCCCGTCGTCGAAAAGGGCAAGCTGGTGGGTATCGTGTCGACTTCGGACATTCTCGCTGAGAGAGCCAAGCGCACCGACCGCAAGGGCTTCTCGGCAGCTGACATCATGCGCAGGGAGCTCTTCGTCTCGCACCCCGACGACTCCGTGGCGAGCGCGGTCGAAAAGCTCGTGCGCTGGAACATACGGCACCTGCCGGTTGTCGACGCCGATTACCGGGTGATCGGCGTGTTGAGCGACCGTGACGTTCGCTCCGCCGCGGGCGATCCACGCGAGGCAATGACACGCAGCCACCGCGATGGCTTTCTCAGTGACGTCCGTGTCGACAGCCTCATGCAGCGCAAGCCCATCACGATCCCCACCACAATGGGCCTGTTCGAAATTGGCGATCTTCTGCTGCGCGAACGCATCGGAGCGGTGCCAGTCGTTCACGACGACGACAAATTGGTGGGTATCGTTTCGTACGTGGACGTGTTGGCGCATCTGATCGGCAACCGAAGCTAGAGACGCTCGCGAGCACACGCACACCAATCGTTCGGAGCGAGGCGTCGTCTTCGGAATGCCGCATGAGGCTGCCGGAAGCGGCGGCTGCCATTCCGATGACTCAAGCCTGCTGTGCGGGGTCCCACCCGGTGACGAGACCCTCTTCGAGCGCATCGAGTCGCGATATGGTTTCGCTATCGAGCACGAAGTCGAACAGCGCGCCGTTCTCGGCGATGCGCTGCTCGTGCGTGGACTTGGGCAGCACGACCACGCCCTTCTGTATGCCCCAGCGAAGGAGCACTTGCGCGACCGTCCGCCCGACACCGTTCGCCACCTCCACCAGCACGGGGTGCTTGAGGCGTTGGCCGTGCGTGAGCGGGCTATACGCCTCGACGACGATCTCGCGCGCGTGGCAGAGCGCGACGGTTGGGCGACGTTGGAGGAACGGCGTCAGCTCGATCTGATTGACTGCCGGCGGCACCTCGCAATGGGCCAACAGCTCTTCCAAATGAGGCACCAGGTAGTTGCTGACGCCAATCGCACGGGCGCGCTTTTCGTTGTGGATACGCTCGAGCGCGCGCCACGAATCGAGTCGCTTACCCGCAACGGGCCAATGAATGAGATAGAGATCGACGTACTCCAAGTCGAGCCGTTTCAAGCTCTCGTCGAAGGCCGAGAGCGCCTCGTCAAAGCCTTGATCGGCATTCCAGAGCTTGGTGGTGACGAACACCTCCGCGCGCGACACACCGCTGGTACGCAGCCCGTCGCCGACCTCCGCCTCGTTTCCGTAGATGCGCGCGGTGTCGACGTGGCGATAGCCGAGCCGGAGCGCGCTGGACACCGCGTCCCGGGTCGTCTCGCCGCGAGGCGATTGCCACACGCCGAGGCCGACCTGGGGAATGCGGGCGCCGGTCGGGAGGGGAAGCGAAGCCGTGGTGATGTTCTCGGTGGGCATGCCCGTCCTTTCAAATCAGTGCGCACAGTAACACCGAGGTCATTCGCGAAGGGCAGCGCCGGCACGCTGGGACGCCGTCGTTCTCCGGCGCGCTGCCGCTCTGGTCTTTGTCGACTCGTCGCAGGCTTCGTTGATGCAGACATAGTCGCTGGGTCCGCCAGAACCGTCGTTGTCGTCGCCGTCCACAGTCACGCAGGCCGCGCTGGTGGAGAGAACGGTGGAGAGCGTCAGAAGCGCGCCAGCCAAGCCGGAGTCTGCATCCGCGCACCGCGCATCGTGCACGTGGGCCCGGGCGCCGTTGTGCTGGCGCGCTACCGCGGCGAGCCGGTGCTGGTGCGCCAAGGCGACGTGATGGGCGCGACATTCCACCCCGAGCTCACCGAAGATCGGCGTGTCCATGCGCTGGCGTTCGAGCCGCCGCGGGCGACTGCGGGCGTCCAACACCACCTCGAGCCAATTCGATAGACTGCCTACTTGGCCTCAAGCCTGCCTTCTCTAGCGATGATGCTCGCTGTATGTGTCGGCTGCGGTGGTCGCGCGCCGCGTCCGCTGACTGCCACGAGCACAGACGACGCTGCGGTCGTCGAGCGACAGAGTTACGCGCGAACGATCGAGATACCCGTAGTGTGCGACCAGGAGCTCGAGCTCGAGCGGCTGGTTTGCGCCGTCGAGCACGAAGTGGAAAGGCCCGAGCTGGGACCAGCGCAGCGCAACTGCGCCGAGCGACATGTGCGACCCATCCGCGGACACCTGCCCAACAGGTCCAGCTCTGGGACCGAACCCAACGCGCCATCTCGAGCAGCCCCGCGGCGATGGCCTTTCTCGACCCAGACAGAAGGAGAGCGAGCAACGCGCGGAGATCAAGTCTCATATCTTGCTTTCAGCAGCCGCCGCGACCATTTTCATGTATCGCGCTGAGCGTCCCGGATGAACGAGCACATCTCGCTCTCTGACTGCAGCGTCTATTGGGAATGTCCCGATCGGTTCGTGCTCGTCGAGCGGCCTTCATCAGCTGTGCCGAAGATCGCCGACGCCATCACGATGTCGGTCCGTCCGCTCAGTCTGTCAGCGGGCCTCTGCAGTCAGGTCGTCCTCCGCATGCGTGAGGCCGGCGTGCGGGAGCTCTCCCGGCAAGAATATCTCGCGGAGCTAAAGCTTCCGACGGGCGGTCGGCGAGGCCCCCAGCACGTGACCTCGTCGGAGCCGAGCCTCGCCGAACACGTTCGTCAGGCCGACGGCCGCTTTCAGCTCGTCGTTGGCGGCCAGCTCTTGGCGCTGCACCAAAGCTTCGAGCAAATTCTGGTGGTCGCTGGTCTCGGCGCCGGGCTGAAGCGCCTGGCCCCAGATGACCTCTCGCTCTTCGAGGCGGTGATGTTCGACCCCAAAAGCGGGACCGAGTACAAAGGCCATCGAGAGATTCGCCTGGTCCACGAGATCACGCCCGACTCGCTGCGAGCGAAGCGATACCCGTCGGCGCGCGCTTGGCACTTCGACAGGCGAGAGCTGTTCGTCGCCGCCGACGTCCGAGACGCGCTGATCGAGCAAGACTTCCCCGGGCTCTCGTTCGCTCCGGGCTTCTCGCAGTTCGCGGGCCTCGGCTAGCGCTTTTCGAAAGAAGCGGGCCGCAAATGGCTCGAGCGGCAGCCGAAGCCGATGCATCCGCGCATCGTGGCCGAAGATGCAGAACTCGCTGGCTACCGTCTCCCGGCGGGCAGCGAGCTCTTATTGAGCATCTTCCACATGCACCACGACCCGGCCGTGTTTTCGGATCCGGATTGCTTTCGGCCGCGGCGTTGGGAAGCGATCAAGCCCAGCATCTACGAATACAACCCTTCAGCGCCGGGCCTCGTATGTGCATCGGCGCATCGTTCGCGACGATGGAGATCGAGATCGTTCTCGCGACGATCCTGCAGCGATTTCGCTTCGAGCTTCCGGAACACGCGGAGTCGACCCGCGCGTGGCCATCGCGATGGCGCCGACCGGCGGTCTGCCGATGCACGTTCGCAGGCGCCAGCGACAAGATCGCGAACCCAGCCGCTGTGCTGGGCAAAATTCGCGACTTCGTTCGCTTGCCGAGCTGAGCCTAATGACTGCGCAGGCGCGCGAGCGTGCTGCCGATCGCTTTTTGCAGCTTGCTTGCCGCGCCGTCGACTGCCTGATCCAGTGTCTTCGCATGATGTGACACCGCGGTGGGCTGGTGACCGTTGATGCGCGCCTCGATCATGCAACGTTTGTCGGTCTGACCATTCTTGTGGCTATTTTCGTCACTGAGGTGAACCTCGACTCGCGTGATCTGCTCTCCAAAGCGGCTGAGCGCCTCTTCGACGACTGTTTCGACGCGTGCAGCCAGCTGCTCGCGGGCATGAATGTGGTTGTCGGCGTTGACCTGGATTTGCATGCGTACGGAGAGAGCAGTGTTCGTGCCGCGCGGTCGTGCAGCCGCTAATCAGCGCTCGGCGCCCGGCATACAATTGGCGGGTGGAACGAAGACGGCGGGGCCAACGTCCCCGATCTTGGGGCCTGGGCCGGCGTCGTAGCTGCCTGGCGCAGGGCGATGGTCGGGCAGCGCCGCTTTCGCCTCCGGGCACGGCGTCGATTCAGTGGCGCGTCCGTCACCACGTCCACCTCCGGGAGCGTTGGGCCCCGCGGCAGGCATGGGCGACACACATGCCCCGAACGTGGCAATCAGCGACGGCAACAGAGTCAATCTCCGCATCAACATGTTGATGTTCAGCACAGCAAGCGCCGAGCCATGACCCGTGCGACCCCTTGCAATGCTGGACCGAGCCGCCAACCGAAGTTTCAGGTAGACGGCGCGGTGGTCCAACGCCAGACGGCTTCTTCGGTGTCGTCGGGCTTGGTGTTGAAGCAGATTTTGCCCTGGGAGTCGTCATCGCTCGACCGCGCCAACGGTTACCAACCCACCCGCCATATTCTCCGCTTCGGTGGCGACCCAGGTCGAGCTGCGCACCGTGGCTGCGACACGAAGCTCGTCGATGCTGTGCCGCTGGACGATTACACGCTCGCCAGCCGGCTCTCCTACTTCTTGTGGAGCAGCATGCCCAACGATCAGCTGTTCGAGGCAGCTGCTTCCGGCTCGCTCGGAAGCGACCAAGGTTTGCGCCAAGAGGTAAAGCGCATGCTCGCCGACCCGAAGTCGATCGCGCTCCGCAAGGGCTTCGCGTCACAATGGTTGAGCACCCGCGCCCTCGGCACGGCAGCCCCCGACCCGAACGTGTTCCCCTACTTCGATGAACCGCTGCGCGCGGCGATGATCGAGGAGGCGGAGCTCTTCTTCGACGACTTCTTGCACAATGGCGACCGAGAGATCGCCGCAGATCTCGCGGCCGAAGGCCAGAGCTTCGATGTTCTGATCGAGCTCATCGCCCTGTCACCAGCGTTCCGAATGAAAGGGGCCGAGTAGCCATGGCCTTCTCACGCCGACGATTCCGCGGGGGTGCAGGCGCGCTGATCGCGCTGCCGGCGCTCGAGCTCTTGCGCGCACCGAAGGTCCATTCCGCGCCGGCGGGAGCCAGCAAACGCCTGCTGGTCTACTTCGTGCCCAATGGTCGCAACCCAGGCACGTGGATTCCGCCGGAGAGTGGCGAAGCTTTCTCGTTCCCAGAAGCGCTCGCACCATTCCAAGACTTGAAGTCGGATCTGATTCCCCTCGCAGGCCTCTATCACACGTCGGCAAAGCAATCGACCGGCACAGGCGACCATGCGCTCGGCACCGGCTCGATCCTCAACTGTATGCCGTACCCGGATGGTGGCATTCACGGTGACATCTCGATGGACCAGGCGCTGGTCAAGGCAATCAAGCCGACGACTCGCTTCCCGTCGCTACAATGGGGCGCCGGCGAGCCGATGGCGTGCGACTTCGGCGCGTCTTGCATTCTGACGCAAGCCATCTCGTGGCGCGGCTCCGCCGACAAACAGAAGCTCGAAGAATACTTCACTTCCGTGCGCGAGCTGGAGAAACGCATCACGCAGCCGCTCGACCCTGGCTGCGAGCCCGGCCAAAGCCCTGTCGACGGCCGAGACTACGAGCCCCGCGTGCACGCCTTCAACGACCTCATCGTGCTCGCATTCCAATGCGATCAAACGCGCGTAATCAGCTTCATGATCGAGAACGGCCTGAGCGGCAGGTCGCATCCCTTCATCGGCTCGACGGGCTGTCACCACGCGCTCACGCACGGCGCCGGCCCGGGCGATCTCGCACAGCTGATCGCGCTCGAAAAATGGCAATCCGAAATGGCGGCCGATGTGGCGAAGAAGCTCAAGGCCACGCTCGACGTCGACGGGGTGCCACTACTCGACAACACCGCCATGCTCGTCCTGCCGGACACGGGCGCAGGCGCCATCCATGATCACGAGAACCTGGCGCCCCTCCTGATCGGCAGCTGCGGCGGCGCGTTGCACACGAACCAAGCGCTCAAGTATGCTACCGCTCCGCTCGGGAACATGTACGTGTCACTCTTGCAAGCGTTCGGGGTCGAGACGTCGGAATTCGGAGTCGACGGCACGGCACCCCTACCCGGCTTGCTTGCCTAGTCCTAGTAGAGGTCGCCGTTGGGGTTTTGGCAGGAATTGAAGCAAGCCTTTGGTGAAGGCTACGACAAGGAGCGCGTCGGTGCGCCCATCGAGCTCCACCTGGACGCAATGATGCTTGCTGCGCGCGCCGACCGTGACGTCACGGACCACGAGCTGCAGCGCATCACGGCACTGCTCCGGCGCCATTTGCACGTGTTCTCGGTCGAGCCCGAAGAGAGCGTGACTCGAAGCCTGCGCGCGTCGGCGCATCGACTCGACGAGCTGGGAGACGAACAGGCTCAGTTCGAGCACACGGTGACAGCGCTCGCGAAAGCCGGCGAAGTTGCTTGCGACGAGGCGTACGCGCTGGCATACGCCGTGTTGCTCTCGGATGACGGCCTCAATCAGGCCGAACGCGCGTTTGCGAAGCGAATGCAGCTCGCGCTGAAAGTCTCGGAAGGCACAGCCCGAAAGGTCGAGCGCGAGCTGGAAGCAGCCATGCGGCCTTCTACGTGAAGCTCGCAGCACGCCTGCCGATTGCGAGCCTTGTACTGGCCGCCTCCGCCTGTGCGCAAAGAACCGCGGAGCCGCCCGGCGGCCATCGAGCGACCGAGTCGGCTCGTCACGCTGCGGTAGAGGTACAGCTCGCCAGCTCCGCGATTCCGCCGGCTGGGTCCGCGAGCTCGGCGCTCGCGACCGGCCCGCTCTGCCCGGCGATTTCAGCCTCGGAGACGGACAAAGCGCTCAATGCGCTCACGAACACGCGCGCCAAGCTCTCCCAGGACGACCTCAGCCAGGTCAATGAGCCGGCCTGGCTGCCGCGTGCACCTGTCGGCTTTTGTGCCGACACCGAGAGCGGCGCCTGGCTGGTCTCGTTCAAGGCTGCCACGTACGAGAACGGCGATCTCACGCTGCGCCTCGCCCTCGAGCATGTCGACCGAGCCGGTAGGCGCGCCTCGATCGTGCCGACCTCGCATCACGATGACGACCCCAATCCCAAAGCGTTCAACATGTACGCAAGCTCTCTGAGCAGCATGGTCGTCGCGCCCAGTCTCGTCACGATGCATGGGCAAGAGGTCGTCTTCTGGTCGATCAGCGGACACTGGCACGAAGATGCGAGCTTTTCACGCGGACGTCTGTTCGCTTTGAATGGCGGACGCATCACCCCGTACGAGCCGGCCAAAGACCTGCTCGTCGAGGAGCTGATCGACTTCGACGGTGACAATCATCTCGATGTTGTCACCTTCGGCCCGTACGACGTGGGGGCCGAGTCCTGCGCGTCTGGCTTCGGCTACCGCATTTCGGGGCCCCAGCTGCTCGCGCATCAGCTGGCGGACGGCACCTTCTCCATGACCGACACAGCCGCCCAGGCGTTCGCGAAGAAGTCCTGTCCCAAGCCACCGTCCAAGCTGCTCGTCATGGAAAATGGCTATCCTGACATGTCGGTCGCCTCTAGAAACGTGGCCTGTTCGGCCCTGTGGGGCGCTACGAAAGAGGCAGTGGGTCGCAAGGTGCGCGCCGAGTGCGCGGCGCTACCTCCCACGCCATCGGATTGCAGCCAGGCGTGTGATTTGCAGACGCTGCTGAAGGCTGCCCAGACAGTGCCGCCACTCACGATAGGCAAGGTCAGGTAGTCACGGCCACGGATCGGTTCAGGAAAAGTTCGCGAAATCTTCACTCGCTGAAGGCCGTAGAGCGACTACCAGCTGGATGGGGTTTCTTTGATGCCCTAGGGGTTGCTAGCCTGCGCGCGTGGACCGAGGCCCCGCAATCTTCTGGACGCTGATCGCCGTGCTGCTCGGGGCGTCGGTATATCTAGGCGTCGGCGCGGAGCGACTGCGCACCGAGCTGCAGCAAGCCAAGGGCGCGGTCTCGACGGGTGACGTCGTGACGCTGGGCTCGGTGATCGATGGCGACACCTTGCAAATGCATACCGAGCGCGGCGAGGCCGTCACGATTCGTGTCGTCGGCGTGAAGGCGTTCGACGCGGGTGCCAAGGACGACACGGGTGCTTTCGGCCAGCGCGCGATGGACGAGCTTCAGCGCTTGCTCGAAGGCAAGCGCGTCCGCGTCGAGGTAAACGACCCGCCGCGTGACAGCCACGGTCGCACCCTCGCGACGTTGTACCTCGACGACGAAGACGTCGGCCTCTCGCTGGTGCGTAGTGGCACGTCGCTCGTCTACACCTCGCACCCTTTTCCAGCGATGCCGCAGTACTTGCAGGAGCAGGGTGTGGCGCGCGGTGAGCGGCGCGGACTGTGGGCGAATCGCGAAGCAACTGCGCGCGCCGATGGGCTGGCCCGTCAATGGGGCCGACCCAAATGATGCAGCTCTTGCTTCGGCTGCTCTCGCGACGGGTCGTGCGAAACCCGCCTGCGCCTCTTCGTGTCGCGGTCCTTCTCTTGTCGGTATTGGCCTACGGCACGACCGGTTTTCTTTACTTCGAGCTGCCTGGAAAGCCAGAGCTCAGCTGGGCCGACGGACTGTGGTGGTCGCTCGTGACGATGACGACCATCGGGTACGGTGACCTCTTTCCGACCACACCCGGTGGGCGGTTTCTCGTCGCGGTACCCATCATGGCCTTCGGAATCGGCCTGCTTGGCTACATCCTCAGCCTCGCGGCAACCACCCTGGTCGAGTCGAGGAATCGGGAGACGCGTGGAATGAAAGACTACAAGCGCAAAGACCACCTCGTGATTCTGAGCTTTCCCGGCCTAGACAAGGTCGTACGTATCGTCGACGAGCTACGCGCCGACTCGCAGATTGGGGAAGACGGAGAGATCATCCTGGTCGACGACGAGCTGACCGAGCTCCCGCCCGAGCTCGCCTCTCGGAAAGTCCACTTCGTACGAGGCAACCCGGCTCGCGATGAAACGCTCCGCCGAGCCAGCATCGACAGTGCGAAGCGGGCGATCATCTTGGCCAAGCCCGGTGATCCTCGATCCGATGACCACGTCTTGGCGATCACCTTGGCGATCGAGGCGCGCCAGCAGAACGTGCGCACCGTCGTCGAGTGCCTCGATGCGGGCACCGAGGAGCTTCTGCGCAAAGCGGGCTGCGACTCGATCGTGTGCACATCTCGGTTCGAGGCACATTTCATTTCCAGCGAGGTCGCCAACCCCGGCGTTCAAGACGTCGTCGAAGAGCTCTTGAGCCACCTGACTGGTCAACAGCTCTACTTCTCCAAGATCGGTGCCGCCTCCGGCAAGAGCTTCGGGTCAGTCAGCAAGGCATGCCGCGGCGCAAAGCACATCGCCATTGGCATCCGGCGCGCAGGAAAGACCTCGCTCAACCTCGCGCTCGACTTTGCGCTTCAAGAAGGAGACGAAGTGGTGACCATCGGCGAGAAGCGGCTCGATCCATCTCAGCTGAGCAAGCTCGCGTAGCCTCAGCAACCGTTCACCACCCGCGCGAAACCCTCGAGCAAAGCGCGCAGGCCAACCTCGAACAGCTCATCGAAATCCAGCGCGAAGCCGTCCGACAGCTCCATCAGGACAGCCGCGAACGCCGGGTAGCGCCCCGACGCCGCCAGCGCGCTGAAGGCGCCCATCTGGCTCGCCGCAAGACCCAGTCGGCGTGAACCAGGGCGTTGTCGAACAAGGCACGCGCAGCGTCTGATGGGGATCGCCGGACAGGATCGATTCGCCCTCAGTGACCCGAAAACGTGTAGCCAGGACCATCGCTGCAGCTGAAGAGAGCGCGCCCGCCGCAGCTCTTGCATTGCGCGGTCCCGGTCATGCCGCTTTCGCCCCCGTGCGTCCCGACTGGGTGCTGAAACGCTTGCACGATGAACCATTTTTCGTCGGGAAACGTCGCATTGCCCGTGCCGCTCGCATAGCTCGTCGCGCAGCTCTGACAGGTGCCTGCATTTCCGGTCAGGGCGGCTCGTGGCAAGACGTCGACGATGATGGCGGGGTTCGATGCAACGTATGCCAGCGTGCACGAGCTGGCGTTGACGTAGCGCGTTTCCTCTTCTTCGTGGACGCCGTAGCCCTCGTGAATGTGGCCGAAGACATGCAGCTGGGGCCGCACGCGGTGAACTGCGGCGCGGAGATCTGCACAGCCAGCGCGTGAGCCGTCGAACACGAGGTCGAGCACGCCCGCGGGTGGGCCATGCGTGATGAGCACATCAGTGCCCTCCGGAATGAGGGCCCACTTCTCGCGGAGCGCTTCACCTCGCTTCAGGTTGAATGCCCAATCGAGGAACCACGGTTGCCACGGCGACCCCCAGAAGCGCGTGCCATCGATGGTGACGCCACCATCGAATAGGTAATGGCAGCCTTCAAACAGCAGCGCGCCCAGCGCCGGATCGAGCTCGAGACAACGATCGTGGTTACCCGCAATCACGATCTTGTGGCGATGCGGCAGCGCTCGAATGAAGGCGGCAGCGTCTCGCACTTGAGCGCGCGTCCCGCTACCGGAGAAGTCACCGGCATGAATGAGCACGTCGCCGCTGGGCACGACCAGGTCGGCGTGTCGGCGGTGCGTGTCGCTGATCAGAACGAGCCGCATGAAGAGCTGTCAGGCATCCGATAGCCAGGTCAACGCGGCACCATATCACTGTAAGAGCTGACAGGCGGGCGCGGTGACGAGCAGACTGGGCGACGTCGACGGCCACGGTTCTGTCTCGATTTTCGAGCGCTTCGTCGCCGCCCTCGAGCAGAGCAGCATTCGGCCCATCGTCGATCGTGTGTTTGCCTTCGACGACGCGCGCGCCACCTACAAGCACCTCGTCAGCGGGCAGCACCTCGGCAAAGTCGTCGTTCGCGTCGATGGAGGGTCATGAGCGTCCGCGTTTTTGTGTGCGCTGACGCCGGTGTCGTTGATCCTCGCCAGAGTGCTATGCTCCACGCGTGTCCACTCGGCCAGCCGACACTAGCAAAGCTGCCTGGGCCATCATGGAAGAGGGCATCCGGAACATGACCCCGGAGCAGCGCGTAGCCCGTGTGGCCGCGCTCACGGTGCTCGCCCACTCTTTCGCCTTGGCGCAGATTCGCAACGAGCACCCGCACGAGAACGAGCGACGGCACCGTCTGCGCCTCGCGGCTCGGCATCGGTCAGCTGGCACGTTGTCGAAGACTCAGCGTGTTGCCGGGGCGCCGCCGCTGCCGGTGATCACGCCCGAAGACATCGTGCTACAAAAACTGCGATGTTACGAAATGGGCGGCGAAATCTCCGATCGGCAATGGCGCGACCTGGTGTCGGTGCTTCGCCAGAAGCGAGGAAAGATCGACGTGGTCTACTTGCGTGGCGTCGCTGAAGGACGAATGGTCGAGCTTTTGGAGCGCGCGCTGCTTGTCGCTGCCGCCCCCTGAAAAGACGCTCCGGCGGCGGTCAAAACGACGCACGCGACCTCCCGTTGCAGCCTAGCGTTTCCGACCCACGGCTCCCGCTGCCACGGCTCCGGACCGCGCCATGATGCCGCTTGCGCTGGAGGGGTGAGGGTCGACCGCGCGCATCGACACCGAGCCGGCGCGAACACGCATGTGATAGACGCGGAGCGCACGCATTGCGTCGACGTGCGCGGCGTTGATCTCGACCACACGTTGCAAGTCTTTGATGGCGGTTCGATGGTTTCCGAGGCGCGAGTGAAGCAGCGAGCGGTAGTAGAGCGCGTCTTGACTGAGTACGTCGATGCCCACGGCGCGGTCGAGCTCCGCGATGCTTGCGAGCGTCGCCTGAACGCCGTCATTGCCCGGTCGCAATGCGTCGATCCACGCGACCAGCGCCAGCGCGGACGCGTTTTCAGGCTCGGTCTCCAGCGCGAAGCCTGCGAGGCGCGCCGCGCGACCCAGATCGTTCCGGCGAATACACACGCGAGCGCCATCCAGCTCGGTCTTCGCGCAGCTTGCGGCCAAGTCTTCCGCCGGATCGTAGGCGCCGCTCAGCTTGCGTAGATACGCCGCACGCGAGCTCGGGTCGGCGAGCACCTTATGCGCCGCGGCCAGCGCGAGATACACACGGCCGGCGTCATGTCGTGTGTCGTCATCGAGCTCAGTCGACAGCTGCGACGGATCCCAGGTGCGCGCCAGCGCAGCGAACGCGACGTCGATCTGCTCACGCGTCGCGTTGCGAGCTATCGCGAGGCGCTGAAAGTAGTCTTCGCTCGCGATCGCGATCGCGCGCTCCCCGATCATCGCGCGCTTCGCAGTCACGGGTGCGTAGCTCGTCTGGCTGCCGCGGAAGACAGGTCGCGTCCCGGACGTCGCGCCAACCTGACGATGCGCGATCGTCGCGGGAGCAGCCTCGGCTCGCTGCAACTGTTTGGTAATGGCGAGGCAGAACAGCATCAGTGCGACCGTTCGCCCGGGCACGACGCCAAGCGCACACAGATCGCTGACGGTCATCGGCTTGATCGACAAACACTCGACCAGCGTGTGTTCGTCCGGCTGGAAGGCGAAGCGATCCGCTGTGGTGCGGTTCGTGATGCGCATGGGTGCGTCGCCGAGGCGCTCAATCAGCGCACTGACGTCGTGCATGTTGGGAAAGTCGCGAACTCCGCGCCAGATGCCCGGCAGCGGATCAACCAGTACGGGATCGCTGCCGCCGTAGCCGGGCAATAGATCGACGTCGCTTCTGAAGATGAAGCTGGCCGTGGGTGCGAAAGTGAAGAGGTGAGTCAGCTTGCGCAGCGCTTGCTCGCGCAGCGCGTTGCCGAGCTGCTCGCGTGTGAGTGAACGGCGCGCTAGCAAGATCTGCCCATGCGGGGCCTTTACTTTCGCGAGCTGCATCAGCGAAGCGTCGAGCTCCGTCGCATCGATGTAGCCGAGCTCATAGGCGACCGTGCCGAGATAGCAGACCGCCGGAGTCGTGCGGATCTTGAGCAGCTTGCCGCGGTGAAACACGAGCGTGCCGCTCTCGGGCGCGGCGGGAATCGACAGCTCCAGCGTTCCAACTGCCTGTTGTTCCAGAAGCCGTGCGAGCAAGGACGCGAGCGGAGCGTCTGCCAGCCGGCCGCTCGTTGGGCGTTCCGGAGCCATGCACAACTATCGACACAATCGAGTGAACGTCGAATGGTTCACCCCTACAAAGCGAACCGAATCGCAGGATCGTGAAAAGATTCGCCGAGAGCGTCTCGATTGAGAACAACGTCGCCCATGAGCCGACATGAGCGCATGCGACGCACACGTCGCAGAGGCATTGCACGACCAGTAGCGATAGGCTTTGTCGTGGAGGTTCTCATGCGCTCGTTGGTTTGCTTCGCAGTCGCATCGACGATGAGTGTGCTCGCGGCTTGTGGCGACAGTGATGATGGCGGCTATTACGGCTCGGGGGGTGACGGGCAAGGTGGCGGCACGAGCGGCGATGGCGGCAGCGTCGAGGTGCCCAATCCACTGACGAACCCCGAAGATGGGCCACCCGCAGGCAACCCCGACGGCAACTGCGAAGTGCCCTCCGAAGGCGGGCTCGCCGACGTCTCCAGCCCGACCACTGTCGTCGGCAGCGGCACGCCGGAGAGCTGCACGGCGGATGCGTTCATCAGCGCTGTAGCGGGCGGGGGCGTGATCACGTTCGACTGCGGGCCGGAGCCGGTCACGATCACGCTCGACCGCACCGCCAAGATCTTCAACGACACTGGCCCCGAGATCGTGATCGACGGCGGTGGCCTGGTGACGCTGAGCGGCGCTGGCAATCACCGCATTCTCTACATGAACACCTGCGACGAAGCACAGGTTTGGACGACCGCAGAATGCGACAACCAAGACCACCCACGACTCACGGTGCAGAACCTCACCTTCATCGACGCGAGCTCGAAGAACGAGACGGAGCTCGATGGCGGCGGTGCAATTTGGGTGCGGGGTGGGCGTTTCAAGATCCTGAACTCCCGCTTCTTCAACAACGCATGCGCCGACAGCGGCCCCGACGTCGGCGGCGCCGGCATTCGCGTCTTCAGCCAGTACAACGCAGAGCCCGTGTACGTGGTAAACACGACCTTCGGCGGCGAAGACGGCTTCGGCAACACCTGTTCGAACGGCGGTGGTGTCAGCAGCATCGGCGTTTCATGGAACATCATCAACAGCCTGTTCTCGTACAACCACGCGATCGGCAACGGCGGCAACCCCGCAGAGGGAGGCACGCCAGGCGGCGGCAGCGGCGGCGCCATCTACAACGACGGCAACACCATGACGCTGTCACTCTGCGGCACGCGCATCGAGTACAACGACGTGGTTCAGCACGGCAGCGCGATCTTCTTCGTGACCAACGATCATTCGGGCGACATTCGCATCGAGACGAGCAACATCACGAACAACATCGGCGGCTCGTGGTACCCGACCTACCCGCAGATCTCGAATCATGACGACACCCCCATCGAGGTGATCGACTCGGTCATCGAGTAGCGTTCATCTGCTCCGCAAGGAGCTCCGGCGATCGAATCGATCATCGTCAAGGGGTGCGCAGCACTTTGCGAGGCGCATTGCGAGTGAGGAATGTTGACCCAGATAGCTGCTGCGACGGCTGGCACTTTGCCCTGGCATGGCTATTGATTGCGTCTACAGCGGGCCCCGAGCTGGCCCCAGGAGACGGCGACCATGGCCTCACGTGAGCAGTTCATCTCAGCGTCGGACGAATTTGCGCGCCTCGACGACGAGCCGCGCCAGAGCCGCGTGGTTTCACGCCCGCCGCCTGCTCCCGTCGATGAGAAAGCGGCGGTTCGGCAAGCCCTTACCGATCTGCAGGCGGCGCAGACCCGCGTCCAGCGCGACGCAGAACGAGCTCAAGCCGAGACGCGCGCGCAGCTCATTGCAGACTTCCTACCCGTGCTCGACAATCTCGACCGCACCCTTTTGGCAGCCGCTGGCGAGCCTGATCAAGGCTTGGTGGCAGGCGTGCGGATGGTTCGCGATCAATTCGAGCAGGTCCTCTTGCGACAGGGCATCGAGCGCATCGAAGCGATCGGTCGGCCGTTCGACCCTCGCGAGCACGAAGCAATCGCGATGGAGGACGTCGAGCCCGCGCGCAGGGGCCGGGTCGCTTCGCAGGTGGCTGCGGGGTACCGCTTTGCCGGCAAGGTATTGCGCCCAGCCAAGGTCGTCGTCGGCCGCGCCGTACCTGTTCGCTCGTTCAACGACTGGCCGCACGACTGATATCGAGTGCACCGGGCTACGCGAGGCGATCGCGTGCCAGACCCGCCACACCAGCGAGCGCAGCTGGGGGAATTTCATGACCACCGCCGTGCTCGATGAAGCGCACGCTCGCCCCACTCTCGTTCAGCAGGTCACGTAGCGCCTCACCACTGCCGAACGGTAGAATCGGGTCGCGCCTGCCGTGGCTCACGACGGCATGAATGTTTGGGCCGCTTGCCTTCCCGGCGGGCCGCCAGCGGTCTTCACAGAGTAGCGCTCCAGACAGCGCGATCAGTCCCGCGAAAGGCCGGTCGGCTGCGTGCAGCACGATCTCGGTGGCGAGCATTGCGCCCTGCGAGAAGCCGCCGAGCAGCGTTCGTGTGCGAACGACGCGGTGATCGGCTTCGAGCTCCGCGAGCACGCCCTCCAGCCGAGCCCGCGCTTCTGCCATGCCGGCTGGCGTCTCCTGAGCGAGCAAGCGGGGCTCACCGCGGGCTTGCATCATCATCAGCCGTTCCATGTCGATCGGCCACCACGCGCGCCCACTTTGACCACCACCAAAATCGATCTCGAGCGGGGCTTCGGGAAAGAACCAACGTGTTGAGCGGTCGACCTCGATCACCCGATGGAGCGCCACGAGATCGTCACCGGTCGCACCGAACCCATGGCAGAGCACGATGGCAGGGCCGTCGCCGCCAGCCTTTCGGTCGTCGCCGCCGCCCGCCCAGACCGTCAGGCCGCCCAGTCGCCGTTGTTCCATGCCGAGCATTTTAGCGGGAACTTCCGACGAACCGAGAGGTCTCGTTGCAACATGTCACTTGCGTCCCTCCTCTCGGTCGTCGCGCTCGCTGCTGGCTTCGCCGGCGCTAAAGCCCCTGGCATCGAACAAAACCGCGTCGAAGAGGTGGTCGCTGATCGCCACGTAGCACTCGCCCTTTGCTACGAAGACGGCCGCGATCGAAACCCCAAGCTGGAGGGCACCGTCGCCGTCGTGATGGACGTCGAAGAGAGCGGTCGCGTCGTCGAAGCCAAGAGCGGTCGCGGGACCAGCATCGGAGACAAGCTGGTGGTCTCGTGCGTTCTCGACGTGATGAAGACGCTCGATTTCGGCAAACAAGAGAAGCCGCAGACCGTCCGCTACACGGCTCGTTTCTTCGAGCAGCCGGCTGAAAAAGACGCACCGAAGAAGGACGAGTAACGCTACCTCGCCGGACCTTTGGCGGCCTCGGCGAACGATCTCCAAGCTGTCTCGTCGGCTCCGACTGCCGCTCTCGTGCCGTCCCGCACGATGGGAGTCCGCAACAGCGACGGATCCTCCAAAAACAGCGCAAGCAGCCGCTCGTCATTCGGCGCGCTGTGCTGCAGACCACGCTCTTTTACTCGCGCACTGCCAACATCGTAGAGCTTCTGGATGCCCCCGACAGCGCGCGCGACACTGCCTAGCTCGCCCTTCGAGAGACCCTTCTCACGGACATCTACGAGCTGCACTTTGATGCGTCGGTCGGCGAAGAACCGCTCCGCGGCTCGCGTCGTTTTGCATTTCGGCGTGCCGAAAATTTGAATCACTGAAGGCTGGGCCTCAGTCCGCAAGCTCGACCAAGCCGTCAAGCAACGCCCTGGCGACCATAATCGCGAGCTTGTCCGGGGCTTGCTCGGAAGCATACTGGGCCACGAACGCCTGGATACCGGCTCGCACGCTTTCGCTCTCGTGAATACAACCCGTGAGCTGCATGAGCTCGGGCGTGAGCGGAATGGGTTCGCTCATGGCGCTCGGGGGCATCACCGCCCACAGCCTGGACGCGACTCCTGCACCCGGACCGGTTTGCTCTTCGCGAAGGGTGACTCCTTCGACCATGCGGAGCTTGGCGTTCAAAGTCGACTCCATCGACGCAGAGACCTCGCGTGCTGCCAGCAGCTTGTCGATGCGCTTGGCATTGGGTGGCGCCTGGCTGAAAGGGGCGCACGAGAAGACCGCGCTGCGAGGCTTTCGATCGTCGACGCGACGGAGAATCGACAGTGTCGGCACCATGATCTCGAAGCCCATACGCGACAGGTGCTCCCGTCGATCGTGGGTCTCGGCCTCGAACGCTGCACCGAGATCCGGGTGGAGCGCGGCCGCGTATTCGACCGCATGAGCGTCGCCCGAGCCGGCGGGAAGCTGGAACACGAGCAGATCGACCGGAGCGCCGGCCAACGTCTGTTTCACCCGCTCGGCCGGAGCCGTCTCTTTGGGACCGTGTCCCCACTCGATGAACACGACGCCGCGACCGCCCGGCACCAGATGATCAGGCAGCGTGGAAAGACACGCCAACGGCAACGCGTCGCCGCGCTCGCCCCCAGCCATGAACTCGCCCGACTTGCCGCCTTTGGACTGGGGCACGAAGGGTGGTTGGGAGACGACGAGGTCGAAGCGCTCTTTGGCGACGGGCTCGAACAGGCTGCCTTCTCGAAAGTCGATGTTCTGTACAGCGTTGAAGCGAGCGTTGAAGCCTGCGAGCGCGAGCGCCCGACGATTGATATCGGTCGCGACGACGACCCTGGAGCGCTTGGCTAGCACCAGCGCAATAGCGCCTGCCCCGCAGCCCAGATCGAGAGCTCGCCCGATGAGCTGCCGCGGAAACGCCGCGATGCTCAACGCGATGGTGGTGGGCGCCAAGCCCATCACAGCCTGCCCGCCCAGCGACAGATCATCACTGACGAGGTAGAAATCGTCGACGACGGTTACGCAGAACGGCGAGACGAAGCCGCGCTGGGTTTCTCGCACGAAGCCAGACTCGCGCACGAGCCCCGCTAGATCGCCGAATGCAGCCGTCAGCTCGGCGTCGTCAATCGGGTCGCCAAACATCAACGCACGCGCCGCGGGGCCCATTGGGTCCTTTACTTTGCGGGCGTGATAATGAAGCACGGGCCTGCGTAGCAGCGGATGAACCGACGACGCAGCGAGGACGATCGGCTCGAGCCGGGCGGGGCTGAGACCGATCTTTGCGAGGTGCTCGCGGAGGCGGGCGAGAGCCAGCGCATCGATCGCCTCGAGCGAGCTCAGCGGCGGCAGCGAACCGTCCGAAGGAGTCATCTCGCGAGGTTACGCGAGCGACTCCTTCCGACGCCAACAAGATCACTTCTGGGGGATGGCGAGGCCCTTCTGCACGGCCGGACGCGCGAGCAGCCGAGCCACCCAGGCGCGCGCGCGGGCGAAACGGTTCTCCAGCGAGGGGTCGGCCTTGCTGAAATATTCGAGGCCTCCCTTCGTCCACGAGAAACAAGCAATGTCGGCGATCGAGTAGTCACCTGCCAAATACTCGCGCCCCTCGAGCGCATCGTCGAGCACTTGCAAGAGGCGTAAAGACTCGTCTCTATAACGATCGATGGCGTAGGGAATCTTCTGCTCGGCGCGATTGAAGTGCCCCCATTGCCCGATCATCGGGCCGAGACCGCCGACCTGCCAGAACGTCCAACCGAGGACCTCTGCCCGCGCGGCGGGCTCGGTCGGCAAAAGCTTGCCCGTCTTCTCGGCGAGGTACACGAGGATGGCGCCCGACTCGAACACGCGAATCGACTTGTCTCCCTCTTTGTCGACGATGGCTGGGATTCTACCATTCGGGTTGATTGCCAAATACGCTGACGTCTTCTGCGCACCATTACCGATATCAATCGGGTGAACCTCGTACGCGAGGCCCAGCTCTTCGAGCATGATGTTGGCCTTGTGCCCGTTGGGCGTACCCCAAGTGTAAAGCTCGATCATGACTTCACCTATTGAGCGATCGTCTTGAGATCGATCATCTCTTCGACGCTGGGCACGACGATGACTTCGGAGCGGCGGTTCTTTTGCCGGCCGTCTTCGCTGCCGTTGTCAGCGACCGGGTCAGTGTCACCGAAGCCTGCCGCGCTCCATTTTGGGGCGGGCATGCCGGTCGATTTGTCGTTGATCAAGAACAACAGCACCTCACGCGAACGCATCAAGCTGAGGCCCCAGTTGTCGCGATACTGACCCCCGTAGGGCTTGCTGTCGGTGTGCCCCGCAACCTGGTACTGACGACCGAACAGCGACGGGTCGGCTTTGATGACGGTGGCCACCTTGGTGAGGATGTCTTGGCCGCCCTTTCGGAGCGTCTCTTTGCCGGAATCGAACAGCACGTCGCCCGGCAGCGAGATCACCATGCGGTTGTTGCGGATGTTCACGGCGAGGCCCAGCTTGGTCAGGGCGTCGAGCTTCTTCTTCAACGTCTCGAAGCGCGCCTTGATCGCCTCGAGCTGCCTCGCCTTCGCTTGGTACTCGACGAGCGCCTTTTTCTGTTGCTCGACGGTGAGCGTCATCTGATCGAGCTGAGAGCCGGACGCATCGAGGCTCGACTTCAGCTTCGTGATATCGACACCAGCGTTCTGAAGCTGCTGTGTGAGGTCGTTGACCTTGGTGCGCTCCACATCGAGGTCGGCTTGCAGCTTCTTTTGTGCAGCCTGACTCGAGCTCTCCAGGGCGTTGTACTTCCCGAGCTGGGCCTTCCACTCGTCTTCCGAATAGCCACAGCCGCCCGCGAACGCTGCCAGGCCAATCACCGCGAACCATCCACGCAGTTTCATCCGGGGTCCCTTTGCTCTCTGATTTGTCGAAGTAGCGCGCGCAGCCTAGCCGAAGCGCGGGCGCAAGGGTCACGTTGGTCACCTCGACGCCAGCTCTCTAGTGTCCCTTTTCGACACGCTCGCTGACGCAGCAGCCCGCACGGCAGCGAGGTGCCTCGATACCGAACTGCGGGTCGCAGTCGTAGTTGCCAACTGGGCCGGCGTACCCGCGACAATCGATCGGCGCGGCGTACGAAGCCCGGTGCGCACGGTTCACCCCGGCACAGGTCAACTGGCTACAGTCGAGCTTCACGACGATGCAATCCGTGTCGGCGCTACAACTGCGCTCCGCGCCAGCGACCAGGCGGCTAAACGATTCGGCAGCCCCCATCGATTCACACGTGCCTGTGCGCGAGACCGACGCCGCCGACGCACTGGGCGCAATCGAGGGATTGGTCGCGGAAGGCACGGCAGCCGAAGCGGAAGCCGCTGCGCTGGACACGGGCTTGGGGCCGTATACGCCGATGAGATACTCACCTCGACCAACGAAGCTCGCCAACACGCGGTAGGGGCCTGCCTGCTTCGTACAGAAGCGGACGATCGGACGCGGGGAGACAGTCTCGGTGCGAGCGACCCAAGAGCCGGAAGGTGCAGTGATCTTGAGCGAGATCGAGCTCAGCGAGCCATCACCCATCCCGGCGATTGCGTAACACGTGGCGGGCTCGAGCATCACCAAGAAGCCCTCTTCCAGCTCACCGCGCACAGCGCGACCCACGCGCTTGGCAATGCGTTCACCGCCGCCAGCGATGGCAACGCGACCGATATCGTCGAGCGGGACTTCGAAGGGGCTCGGGGGTTTCGCAGAGCCGCACGCCATTGTCCCGACGACCAGTATCCCGACGACCCGTATCGCGACGACCCGTATCGCGACGACCCGTATCGCGACGACCCGTAGCGCGACGACCCGTATCGCTGGGATCACTGCCGCAATGGCTGCGTGGCGCATGCCGAGGTCAGGAGCGGGGCACGCCGAGAATCACAGCTCGCCGCCGCCAGCCCCGCCGGTGCCAGCGATGCCGTAAAGCGGCGCCGCACCTCCACCCTGACCACCAGCACCGGTGTCACCGCCCTGACCACCAGCGCCGCCACCGCCGGCAGTGGGCGAGCCGCCAACGTTGCCCGCTCCTTCACCGCCAGCGCCTCCCACCTCACCACCACCCACCGGAGGCGAGCCAGCGACGCCATACACCGGCGCGCTTTCGGAACAACCCAAGCCGGCGCTGAGGCCCAGCAACACGGCAGCGGCCGTGAGCGGCAGTGACCGACCGCTCGAGCTTTGCAGCGTCGCGTGGCAATGCGGGCATTTGGATTCGGACGACTTCGCGGGACACGCGCAATGGGGACAGCTGATGAAGGAAGCCATGTGCGAAGCTTCGCTCGTGAGAGCGCAGGGGTCAACCCGTAGCGCTCACTCTTCCACGTCGACCATGGTGTCGATGATGCCCCAGCGTCGGGGCTGCCTGGGTGGATCAAGGTGTGCCGCATCGATGCGAAACAGCGCCCATTGTCCCGGCGCTGTCGCATCGTCGCCATCTTCGAAGCGCAGCGGAATTTCGTGATCGGTGCTCTTGAGGGAAAAGCTTGCCCCCTTCTCGAAGCAGACGCTCACGTCTTTGAACACGCCATGAGAGACCGAGGGCTTCACGATCGCACGCAGCCGGAGCTCGGGCGACGGGCCTGTCGGCAGCGCGATCGGTTCGCGCAGCGCTCGCTCATCGGCGACGTACAGCACGATGTTGCCGCTGGAACCGACGGACTCGATGGTCAATCTGACGACGTCGAAGGTAACCGACCCGTCCACGAACGACAGGCGAAGCCCCGCGCCATCATCGCCCGGCACGGCCGGTGGGCCGACCTTCACTCGAGTGGCCGCTTCATCGAATGGAAGCTGCGATTGTGGGCAGGTATGGTGCCCGAGATAGGGGTCCGGGTCGGCGGGCGCCGATGCCGGTGCGTCAAGGCCTGATCGCACGCGAAGCGGCGTCGAGCAGCCCAATGCCCACACGCACGCGAGGGCCAGCACGGGGAGCGCGCTCATCCGCCCCCCGAAAACCGGATCAGCCAGTCGACGTCGCTCGGGAGCAGTTGCGTCTCCATCACGACCCTTCGACCATTGGAGTTAAATACCGGTGGTTCGATCACCTGCAGATCGAACAAACCGATATCGACAGTCAGCAGCCGGCGCGCTTCGGCGGTGAGCGTGCTCGCATCGGCCGACGCACGCGCAGACGAAGCGCTCATCGCTTCGAAGCGAACGGTGGCTCCGCCCCCGCGCACGATCTCGATCTCTGCCTGCGCGAGCAGCAGTGTTGCCGGCCACGAAGGAGGAGAGCCGAGCGTTGCGTATGGCTCGAACGCGAAGAACCGCGCCGCCTCTTTGGCCTGCGGCTGCGGCAAGGACTCCGTTTCGGCGAGCACCCAGAGCTTCGACGCGATCCGAGGAGGGCCCGAGACCAACCGGTGCGGCCCTACCAAAGCCACGAATACTTCCGGACCATTCTGGAGACCGAAGGTGGCGCTAGTGGCGCTGCCACCGAGCGCACGAAAGCCGGCGCGAACGCGCTCGTCGCTAGCGTTCAACTCGATCACGTTGACCGTGTTGAGGTCACTGGCTTGAAACGACGTCACGAACGCGCGCTCGACATCGGCGAGTGGGTCGAGGCCGAGCGCCTTCACGATGTCGCCCCAACGACCGAGCGCGCCGATCGCGCCCCCCGCGGGGTGGAAGCGAAACCGCCCGACGTGAAACAACACGCCGACGCGGCCGTCGATCAGATCGCGTGCGAGCTCAGTCGA
>Ga0163144_10002133_pt1 | contig 46255 bp, 36 predicted proteins | sample OliLak19BULKMAT1_FD_123175 | JGI IMG/M metagenome (GOLD analysis project Ga0163144, IMG submission 123175) | Freshwater microbial mat bacterial communities from Lake Vanda, McMurdo Dry Valleys, Antarctica - Oligotrophic Lake LV.19.BULKMAT1 | ecosystem: Environmental > Aquatic > Freshwater >... | reverse complement strand
GTCGCCGCGCGGATGACCGGCGAGCTCGACGCCGCGATCGCGCTCGCCGACGCGCTGCCCGACGGCTTCCTCGGCGCGTTGACCGACCAGCGCGACGCGGTCGTCGCGCTGCACGTCGCCGTCAAGGCGCTGACCGACGACCTCAAGAGCCAGTTCCTCACCGTGCTCGGGCTCGACATCCCCGACGACGTCGCCGCGGACAACGACTGATGACGATCCTCGCGATCACGGCGCCGAGGTGGCTGCGCGATCGCGCGCGCCGTCCCGTGGACATCGCGTCGCTGGCCGCGTTCCGGATCGGGTTCGGGCTGGTCATGTTCGCCGGGATCGTGCGGCTGCTCGCGAGCGGGTGGATCGACACGATGTACGGCGCGCCGTTCGCCTTCCACTACCCGGGCCTCGGGTGGGTCGAGGCGTGGCCGGTGTGGGGCATGTACGTGCACTACGCGGTGCTCGCGGCGCTCGCGCTCGCGATCGCGGCGGGCGCGTGGACGCGCGTGGTCACGCCGCTGTTCGTCCTCGGGTTCGCGTACACGCAGCTGTGCGACGTCACCAACTACCTCAACCACAACTACCTCGCGGTCCTGCTCGGCGGCCTGCTGTGCGTGCTGCCCGCGGAGCGCGCGTGGTCGATCGACGCGTGGCGAGCTCCGGCGCGGCGCGCGGCGATGGTGCCGGCGTGGGTGGTGTGGCTGGTGCGGTTCCAGGTCGGCGTGGTGTACGTGTTCGCCGGCCTCGCCAAGGCGCAGGCCGACTGGCTGCTCCACGCGCAACCGCTGAACATCTGGCTGTCCGCGCGCACCGACACCGCGTTGATCGGCCCGTGGCTCGACGAGCGCTGGGTGGCGTACGCCGCGAGCTGGGCGGGGTTCGTGTTCGACACCACGATCGTGCTGTGGCTGTCGTGGCGGCGATCGCGGGCGATCGCGTTCGCCGTGCTGCTCGGGTTCCACGCCGCGACCGGCTACCTGTTCAACATCGGGATGTTCCCGCTGATCATGACCAGCTCGGCGCTGATCTTCTTCGCGCCGAGCTGGCCGCGCCGGCTGCTGCGCCAGGCGCCGGTCACCGACGGGCCGATCGCCACGGCGCGGGGCGGCCGCGTGATCCGCGCGGCGCTGATCGCGCACGTGATCGTGCAGGTCGCGCTGCCGCTGCGCCACCGCCTGCTGCCCGGCGACGTGCTGTGGAACGAGGACGGCATGCGGTGGTCGTGGCAGGTGCTGGTCCGCGAGAAGCACGGCGCGGTGACGTTCATCGTCCGGTGGCCGGACGGCCGGCGCCTCGAGGTGCCGCCCCGGCACTACCTGACGCCGCGGCAGGAGCGCGAGATGGCGACCCAGCCGGACCTGATCCTCCAGCTCGCGCACCGGATCGCGGCGGATCACGGCGGCGACGTCACGGTCCACGCCGAGACCCACGTGTCGCTGAACGGCCGGCCGCCGGCGCCGCTCATCGACCCCGACGTCGATCTCGCGCGCCTCACCGATGACGGGCCGCGGACGTGGGTGCTGCCCGCGCCGACCACCGCGCCGATCCACCTGCGGGCGATCCCGTGAGGCTCCTGCCCTGCCTGTTGCTCCTCGCGGCCACGCCCGCGGCGGCCGACGAGATCATCGAGGTCATCGACCGCGCGCCCGCGGGCGCCGAGACCACGATCAGCGCCGAGCAGCTCGAGCGCACCGAGCACGACGACATCCACAAGATCCTCGCCGCGGTCGCCGGCGTGTACGTGCGCGACGAGGACGGCTACGGGCTGCGGCCCAACATCGGCATGCGCGGCGCCGCCGCCGAGCGATCGGCGAAGATCACGCTGCTCGAGGACGGCGTGCCGATCGCGCCCGCGCCGTACTCCGCGCCCGCCGCCTACTACTTCCCGATGGTCACCCGGGTCGCCCGCGTCGAGGTGATCAAGGGGCCGGCGTCGATCCTCCACGGCCCCAACACCGTCGGCGGCGTCGTCGATCTCCAGGGCCAGCCGTTCCCGGAGGCCCGCGCCGGCTACGTCGACGTCGCGGGAGGCAGCGACCGCTACCTGAAGGCCCACGGCCGCGTCGGGGATCGCGGCGAGCGATGGGCCGCGATGGCGGAGTACGTCAAGCTGCGCACCGACGGGTTCAAGGACGTCGACGGCGGCGCGCCCAGCGGGTTCGACAAGGACGACGCGCAGGTCTCCGGGCGGGTGACCTCGCCGATCACCGCGCGCGTGTTCCACCAGCTCGACCTGCGCGGCGGCTGGTCCGAGGAGACCTCGCACGAGACGTACACCGGGCTCACCGACGCCGACTTCGCGACCTCGCCGCAGCGCCGCTACGCCGCGACCGCCGGCGACGAGATGCGCTGGCGGCACTGGCGCGGCCGCGCGGTCCACCGCGTCGAGGTGGGCACGAACCTGCGCGTGGTCACGACGGCCTACCACCACGCGTTCCACCGCGCGTGGGGCAAGGTCGACGCGTTCGTCGGCGACCGCGATCTCGCCGGCATCCTCGCCGACCCGACCAGCGGCGCCGCCGCGATCTACTACGCCGTCCTCACCGGCGCCGACTCCAGCTCGCCCGAGGACGAGCTGATCCGCGGCACCAACGACCGCACGTTCCGCTCGCAGGGCGTCGACTCCCGGCTGTCGACGGAGCGCGTGTGGGGCCCGGCCCTCCACCTGATCGACGCCGGCGTGCGTGTCCACCACGACCGCGCCGATCGCCTGCGTTACGAGGACGTGCTGCGCATGCAGAGCGGCGGCCTCGTCGCTGGCGATCGCCCGCGCGCGCTCGTGCTCGACAGCCGCGCCGCGACCACCGCGGTCGCGCTCCACGCCCAGGATCAGGTCAAGTGGGGCCGCGTCGAGGTCACCGCCGGCCTGCGCGTCGAGCTGATCGCGTTCGACTACGCCGACCACATGACCGGGACCGTCGTCGACGGCCAGTACGCGGTGCCGATCCCCGGCGGCGGCGTGCAGGTCCACGTCACCGACGACCTGATCGCGCTGGTCGGCGTGCACCGCGGGTTCGTGCCGAGCGCGCCGTCGGCGGCGGGCGACACCCGGCCGGAGTCGAGCGTCAACTACGAGGCCGGCGTGAAGTGGCGCAGCGCGCGCCTCACCGCGGACCTGCTCGGGTTCGCGAGCGACTACCAGAACCTCAAGGGCACCTGCACGCTGTCGACGGGCTGCGACCCCGACCAGCTCGACGACGAGTTCGACGGGGGCCGCGTCCACGTGTGGGGCGCGGAGGCGCAGCTCGCCGCCGAGCTCGCGCTGCCCGACGGCCTGCGCGCGCCGATCACGGCCGCGTACACGCACACGCGGTCCGCGTTCCGGTCCGGGTTCTCGTCGGAGTTCGCGGGCTGGGGCGACGTCGCCGAGGGCGACGAGCTGCCGTACCTGCCGCGCCACCAGCTCGCCGTCGAGGCCGCGGTGTCCGCGCCGCGCTGGGAGCTGTCGGCCGGCGCGCAGTGGCGCAGCGCCGCGCGCGACGTCCCCGGCCAGGGCGAGCTCGCCGACGTCGAGGCGATCGACGCGCTGCTGACGTTCGACATGGCGATGCACCTGCGGTTCACCGCGCTCGCCGAGCTCTACCTCACGTGTTCGAACCTGCTCGACGAGCAGGTCATCGTCGCGCGCCGTCCGTACGGCGTGCGGCCCAACGCGCCGCGGCTGTTCGCCGTCGGCTACAAGGCGCGGTTCTAGCCCGCGTCGAAGGAAAGCCTCATGTCCCGCCTGTCCTCCTCCCTCCTCGCCTCCCTGCTCGTCGTCGCCGCCGCGTGCGGCGCCGACGAGTCCCGCCCCCTCGAGCCCGACGCACAGATCGATGACGAGGTCGACGCGGGCGTCGAGCCCGACGCCGAGCTCGAGCCCGACGCCAGCGTCGCGCCGCTCCCCGACCCGTCGCCGCAGGCGGTCCGGCTGTCGATGGCCGGCGCCGACGGGTTCAACGGCATGGCGTTCACGCCCGGCGGCGGGTTCGTCGCGGTCGGCTACACATCTGCGTCGGCGACCGATCGCGCAACCGTGATCGCGAAGTTCACCGCGACCGGCGCGCTCGACGCCACGTTCGGCGACGCCGGCGTCCGCGTCGTCAACGTCACCGTCGGCGGCGGCTCGGCCGAGGCCGGGCGCGCGATCGCGATCCAGCCGAGCGGCAAGATCGTCGCGGTCAGCATCATCGAGGCCGATCTCCTCGCCACCGGGCTCGCGGTGGCCGACCGCGACGTCGCCGTCATCCGCCTGACCGCCGACGGGGCGCTCGATCCGACGTTCGACACCGACGGGATCTCCACGCTCAGCTTCAACACCGGCGTCGTCAACGGCGCCGCGTGGGCCGGCGCCGACGACATCCGCGACGTCGAGGTCGACGCGACCGGACGGATCGTGCTGTTCGGCGGCCAGCTCACCACCGAGATCGACGCCGGCCCGCGGTTCGACCACGACTGGATCGCGATGCGCCTCGGCGTCGACGGCGTCGTCGACACGACGTTCAACGCCGCCGGCGCGCAGCCGGGCCGCTACACGCTCGACATCCTCGACGGCAGCGCGTCGGTGCGATCCGGCGCGATCCTCGCGGACGGGACGATCATCGGCACCGGCTACTCCAACACCACCGCGTTCAACTCGATCCAGCCCGTGATCTACAAGCTCGAGGCCGACGGCACGCTCGACACCGACTTCGGCACCTCGGGGTTCTTCCACGAGGCCGTGCTCGCCCACACCACCGAGGTCTACGGGCTCGTGGTCCAGGGCGACAAGCTGGTCACGGCGGGCTATGGCAAGAACGCCGAGTCCGAGACCACCGACTGGACGTCGCTGCGGATCAACGCCGACGGCACCCTCGACACCACGTGGGGCGACGACGGCCTGGTCCGGATCGACTTCCACGGGTTCGGCGACAACAACCGCTCGCTGCTCGCGCTGCCCGACGGGCGCACGATGCTCCTGGGCAGCGGCGATCTGGCGGCGGGCGTGCGCGACGCCAAGATCATCGTGCTCGATGACGATGGCGCGATCGACCCGGCGTTCCGCGGGGACGGCACGCTGTCGTACGACCTCGGCGGCAGCGCCGACGCGTTCTGGGGCGGCGCGCTGTCGCCCGACGGCAGCTACGCCGCGATCGTCGGCACCAAGGGCGTGGGCAGCACGCAGACCGCGGTCCTCAACGACGACGCCGCGATCATGATCGTCCCGATGCACTGATCGCGGCCGCCGCGTCCTCGCCGATCGCGGAGGCGCAGGTGGCGCCGTGGCCGCCGAGGCCTGCGGCCCACCACAGCCACGGCACGACGGGATCGCGGCCGAGCCGGGGCTGGCCCTCGGGCGCGAACGTGCGCTGGCACGCCCACGTCCCGGTGACCTCGAGGGCGGCGAGCCGCGGCGCGGACGCGAGCCGCGCGGCGAGCAGGTCGGCGGCGGCGTCGATCGCGACGTCGCCGGGCGCGGTCGCGGCGGCGTCGCAGCCGCTCGCCATCAGGCCATCGGCGCCGTGGCGGACGTAGACCTCGTCGGCGCCGACCCGCCACACGAACGGCGCGCCGCGCGCCGGGCCGTCGGCCGCCGTGGCGAGGAACGAGATGTGGCGCTTCATCGCCGCGAAGCCGTGCGCGCCGGCGCCGGCCAGCGCGCCGAGGACGCCGGCCCACGCGCCGGCCGCGCACACGATCTGGTCGCCGCGGATCGCCCCGCGCGTGGTCACGAGCTCGCCGTCACGCGCCGCGAGCACGTCGCACGACGTCACGATCCTCGCGCCGAGCCCGCGCGCGCCGAGCGCGAACCCGTCGAGCAGCGCGACGGTGTCGATGATGCCGTCGTCGAGGGTGTGGAGCGCGCCGGCGCATCGCAGGCCCGCCGCCCACGGCGCGAGCTCGAGGACGGCGGCGCTCCCGAGGGTGCGGTGCGACACGCCGTGGCGTCGCGCCCGCGCCGCCAGCCCGTCGAGGGTCGCGTCATCGTCCGCGAGCAGCAGCGAGCCCGTCACCTCCACCAGTGGTCTCGAAGCGAAGCCGCTGGGCGGTTCGCGCAGGAACGTGGCACCGCGCACGCACCGCGCGGTCCAGTCGTCGTCCTCGGCCACCTGCCGGCACATCCCGGCGTTGCGGCCGCTCGCGTGACGGCCGAGCCGCGCTTCTCGCTCGATGACGACGACATCCGTCACGCCGTGGCGCGTCAACCACCACGCGGTGGCCGCGCCGGCGAAGCCGCCGCCGACGACCACGACCGCGGCGCGGGCGGGGAGCGCATCCATCATCCCTTCCTACCAGAGGAAATCGGTACGGTGATACGCTCGCAGGCCTTGCGGACGATCCTCCTCGGATGTGCGCTGCTGGCCGGGGCCTGCACCCGCGAGCCCGTGGACGAAGTGTGCCCGGCGGTCGCCGCCGGCGACCTGGTGATCACCGAGCTGCGGCCCGAGCAGGGCGGCACCTACGCGCAGTGGCTCGAGCTCTACAACGCGAGCGGCGGCGACGTGGATCTGGAGGGCGCGTTGATCGACGTGCTGTCGATCGACGGCGGCACCCACCTGCGCTTGCTCGTCCGCGCGCCGCTCACGGTGCCCGACGGAGGCTACGTCGCGCTCGGCGACGCCACCGAGGACAAGCCGTACCTCGGCTACCGGTTCGGCGCCGACTTCGAGCAGGAAGGCTCCGCCAAGGATCTGCCGGTCGCGGGCCGGATCACCGTCACCGCGTGCGGCGAGCTGATCGATCAGCTCGACTTCGAGGCGCTCCCCGACGAGGGCTCGTATTCGCTCGGCGCGGTGCCCCCGACCGCCGAGGCCAACGACGTGGACGGCGCGTGGTGCGCCGACACCACGCCCTCGACCGACACCACCGAGATCGGACTGCCCGGCACGCCAGGCGAGGCCAACCATCCATGCGTCACGCCCTGATCGTCACCCTCCTCGCGCTGCTCGTCTCCTGCGGTACGGGAGACGGCGCGCGCTACTCGCGCAAGGCCGCGCAGTCGAGCCTCGGCAAGCTCGAGACGCCCGGGCTGATCATCGGCGAGTTCGAGCTGACCAAGGTCACCGACGGCGACACGATCCACGTCGACGGCCTCGACAGCTCGCTGCGCCTCCTCGGCATGGACACCGAGGAGACGTTCAAGAGCGAGAACGACCGCCGCCTGTTCGAGAACGGCTGGGAGCAGTACCTCGCGGCCAAGCGCGGCGACTCGAAGCACCCGGTCAAGGCCGCGACCCCGATGGGCGACGAGGCCAAGGAGTGGGCCAAGCAGTTCTTCGAGGGCGCGTCGCACGTCCGGCTCGAGCGCGACGATCCCAAGGAGATCCGCGACCGGTTCGGCCGCTACCTCGCGTACGTGTTCGCCCAGAAGAACGGCACCTGGCTCAACTACAACGTCGAGGCGGTGCGCGCCGGCATGAGCCCGTACTTCGACAAGTACGGCTACTCGCGCCAGTACCATGAGGACTTCATCGAGGCCGAGCGCGAGGCCAAGGCGGCCGGCGTCGGGATCTGGGACCCCACGAAGATGCACTACCCGGACTACGCCGAGCGCGAGCCGTGGTGGACCGCGCGCGCCGAGTTCATCGCCGAGTTCCACCGCCAGGGCGACGGCCGCGACGACTACTTCACGCTCGACGCGTTCGACGCGATGCAGCGGATCGAGCAAGCGGTCGGCAAGGAGATCGTCGTGCTCGGCCTGGTCGGCGAGGTCCGCCTCGGCGACAAGGGCCCGACGAAGGTGATGCTGAGCCGCAAGATGTTCGGCGACTTCCCGATCATCTTCTTCGACAAGGACGTGTTCTCGTCGACCGGGATCTCGCGGTACCGCGGCGAGTTCGTGACCGTCCGGGGCGTCGTGACGGTCTACGAGAACAAGTACAACAAGCGCAAGCAGTACCAGCTCGTCGTCGATCGCCCGGGCCAGGTGACGCTGTCCCAGATCCCCGGGTTGTCGGAGTGAAGGTCCGAATGAAAGGCTCGTCCATGCGTCGACTCGCGTTGGCCTCGTCCCTGTTCGCGCTCGCCGGCTGTCCGGGTGGCGATGACGTCAGCGGCGAGTGCGCGGGGATCCTGCCCGGCGAGCTGGTGATCACCGAGATCTTCGCCGACCACGACGCGCCCCAGGGCTCGAGCGGCGCCGACGAGGGCAAGGAGTGGATCGAGATCTACAACGCCTCGTCGGGGACGATCGACCTCGAGGGCCTGACGATCACGCACAGCCGCCCCGACGGCGCGAGCGATCACGTCCACACGATCAGCGGCGCGACGATCGCGGCCGGCGAGTACCTCGTGATGGGCAACGTCGCGCCCGAGTTCGTCGAGGGCATCTTCGACTACGGGTTCGGCGCGGAGCTCGGCGACTTCTTCAACACCGACGGCGGCAAGTTCGTGATCGGCTGCGGCGGCGACTCGGTCGACGAGGCGCTCTACGACGAGGTCGTCGCCGGCAAGTCGATCGGCTTCGACGGCGGCGCGACCCCGGACTACACCGCGAACGACGATCTCGTGAACTGGTGCAACCCGCCCGAGGAGGCCGCGTTCGAGTTCGAGCAGGCCAACTTCGGCACGCCGGGTCAGGCCAACTTCGACTGCGAGGTCGTGGTCGCCGGCCAGTGCAACGACGGCGGCTCGATGCGCGCGACCGTCCCGCCGGTCCCGGGCGACCTCGTGCTCACCGAGGTCCACCCCAACCCGACGGGCACGGACGGCGAGCAGGAGTTCGTCGAGGCGCTGGTCACCCGCGCGATCGATCTCAACGGCCTCGGCGTCGGCCGGATCACCGACGCGTCGCCCAGCATCGTCAGCTCCGAGGACTGCCTCGAGATCGCGGCCGGGACCTACGTGGTGTTCGCGCACCGCGCGACCGCCAACGGCGATCTGCCGCGGGTCGACGGCCTGTTCGACGCCGCGCTCGCCGACGGCAGCGACATCCAGCTCACGCTCGGCGCGACGGTGCTCGACGCGTTCGTGTGGGCGAACGCGCCGTCGAGCGCGACCTACAACCTCGACCCCGACTTCATGGACGCGTCGTCCAACGACATGGAGCGCTACTGGTGCCAGTCGACGACGCCGTGGTTCCCCGGCCCGCCCGCGGGTGACGAGGGCTCGCCCGGCGCCGCGAACGAGCAGTGCGCGATCTTGCCCGCCGCGGGGCAGTGCTTCGACCCGGCCGGGTCGACCTCGACGCGCGCGATCGTCGAGCCGACCGCCGGCCAGCTCGTGATCACCGAGGTGATGCCGACGCCGACGACGCCGCAGGGCGACAAGGAGTGGTTCGAGGCGCGCGCGACCGCGGCGTTCGATCTCAACGGCCTCAAGCTCAAGCGGATCGGCACCACCACCGGCACGAGCACGCTCGCGTCGGCCGACTGCTTGCCGGTGGTGTCGGGCGACTACGCGGTGTTCGCGAAGAAGCTGCTCCCCGCGGACAACGGCGGGATCACCGGCGTCGACGGCCTGTTCACCTTCAGCATGGTGGCGCCGTGCCTCGATCCGGCGTGCGGGCTGCAGATCACCAGCTCGACGGACGTCGCGATCGACGTCGTCCGCTGGGACCAGAACCTGTCGTGCACCGCGGTCGACGTTCCGCTGACCTGCTGCACCGGGGCCGGCACCGGCACCTGCACGTCGAGCAAGGTCGCGCGTCAGCTCGATCCCGACATCCTCGACGCCGCCGGCAACGACACCCTGACGAGCTGGTGCGACGCCACCAACCTCTACAACGCGACCGACACCGGCACGCCCGGGGCCGTCAACGACGTGCAGTGCCCTTGAAGGTCGCCGTGCTCGCCGTCCTCGCGGTCGCCGCGGGGTGCAGCCCGAGTGGGTCCGAGTGCGGGCCGACCTCGGGCGTGGTCGCGAACATCGTCGACGGCGACACGATCGATCTCGAGAGCGGCGAGCGGATCCGCTACCTGATGGTCGACACGCCGGAGTCGACCAACGGCGCCGACGACTGCTTCGGCGTGAACGCGAAGACGTTCAACTCCGACCTCGTGCTCGGCGAGGCGGTGACGCTCGCCTACGACGTCGAGTGCACCGATCGGTTCGGGCGCCTGCTCGCGTACGTCTCCGTCGGTGACACCGAGGTCAACAGCCTGCTGGTCGATCGCGGGTACGCGTGCGTGCTGCACATCGGCCCCAACGGCGACGATCGGGTCGACGAGTTCGAGGCGCTCGAGGACGCGGCGAAGGCCGCCGACCGCGGCATGTGGGGCCTGTGCAAGGACGTGACATGCGACTGATCTCCGTGCTGGCCGTGCTCGCGATCTCGGCGCCCGCCGCCGCCAACCCGTACGAGGCGTTCATCGACGTCGAGTCCGAGGAGGACCTCCAGGATCTGTTCGCGACGCAGCAGATCACCGAGGAGACGTACGCGACGCTGATCGATCTGTTCCAGCGCGGCGTCGATCTCAACGCCGCGAGCCGCGACGAGCTGTACTCGCTGCCCAACCTGACCTACGACGACGTCGACGCGATCCTCGCGTATCGCGCGGAGCAAGGGTTCATCCGCGACCCGGCGGATCTGGTCGGGACCGGCGCGCTGACCGACGACAAGCTGCTCGCGATCGCCGCGTTCCTCCTGGTGCGCGATCCGTTCGCCGCGCTCAACGCGATCCACGGCTTCGTGCAGGTGCAGAGCCAGTTCACGGTGGGCGACGACCTGGTCCCGCCGCTCGCGATGCGCGCGCGCATCCTGTACGGCCGCCACGTCACGGCTGGCGTCGCGGCGTCGATGACGCGGCTGCGCGCCGGCGACGTCGTCTACGATCCGAACCGCGACGCGATGGTCGCCGAGCGCCCCGGCCTCCAGGCCCACGTCCCGAAGGCGTACGTCGCGTACGACACCGAGAAGTTCGCGGCGATCGCCGGCACGTACCGGATCGGGTTCGGCCAGCGGTTGACGTTCGACAACTCGAGCGACTACACGCCCAACGGGATCTACCGCGACGATCAGGTGTTCCACTCGAGCGGGCTGTCGCGCAAGTGCAACGAGACCACCGGCGAGCTGGGCACCGGCAACAGCCCGTGCAGCGACGACTTCCACTACGTGTCCTCGGACTTCAAGTGGCGCGAGGCGATGCTCGGCGTGGCCGCCGGCGCCAAGCACATCCCGCTCGGCGACGGGTTCCTCCAGCTCTACGGGTTCGGCTCGTTCGCGCCCCGCTCGATCTATCAGTACGAGCTCGTCGATCGCAGCATCTGCGACGACGCGCGCGACGACGACAACCCAGCGTGCGCCGCGCCCGACGTGATCATCCGGCCCGAGGGCGACGACCCGCTCGAGGCGTCACCCGCGCTGAGCTACGCGACCCTCCCGGACATGTACGGTGAGGCGGTCGTCGGCGGCAACGCGACCCTGTTCCTGACCCGCCGCAACTACCTCGGCGTGACCGCGTACGGCGCCACCGACACCTGGTTCGTCGACGACGGCACCCAGGGCACGAACGATCGGTTCCAGCTCGACTTCCAGGAGTGGTCGTCGCGGCCGAGCGGCGGCTCGTTCGGCGCCGTCGGCCTCAACACGTCGGTGTCGAGCGGGAACTACGATCTCGGCGCGGAGGTGACGCACAGCTTCGACGCGATGCGGGGCGCCGACGGGCCGGTCGACGGCGGCGGCGGCCCGGCCGCGGTGGTGCGCGGCACGTACACGACCCCCAAGAAGCAGGAGCTCGAGCTGAGCGTCCGGTACTTCGATGTCGACTTCGTCAACCCGTACGGGCGGCCGATCGCCGCCGGCGACGAGTTCGAGGGGCAGCGCGCGCGCAACGAGCTCGGCACGCGCGCGCGGTACACGGGGCGCCACGGCACGCTCGGCCTGCGCGCGGGGCTCGACGTGTGGCGCACGCTGGCCGACGACCCGCGCACGACGGCGCCCGAGGACGTGCCGAAGACCGACGTCTACGTTCGCGCCGACGTCACGCCGTCCAAGCAGATCCGGTGGGGCGTGTGGGTCGACTTCCAGGACAAGGACCTCACCGCGGGCGGCCGCGGCCAGTGCTACGACCAGACCTTCGAGTTCGACGAGCTCGACGAGCCGGTCGACTGCAAGGGCCTGCAGCTGTCGACGACGGGCCGGCTCCGCGTCGCGGTCGACCGCCAGCTGTCGATCCAGGGCCAGGTCACGCACCAGCTGATCGACAGCACCGACTACCCCGACGGGTTCCGCCAGGATCTCTCGGCGTGGGCGAGCGCGATGTACAAGGTCAACAAGCAGGTCAGCCTGCGCGGCCGCGTGCGCTACCTGTCCGAGGACGTCCAGGACACCGACAAGCTCGAGGAGTCGCTGTGGACGTACGTCGACGCGACGGTGCGGCTGCGCAAGAAGGACCGGCTGCGGGTCCGCCTCGACTATTACCAGTACCTCGACGACCGCGACCGCACGCAGGCGCGGACGCCGTCGCCGGAGATCTGGCTGTACGCGATGTACGAAGCGAAGTTCTAGACCTGCGTTTGATCAGGAGACCGCGATGCAGCACATCCTCGTCGCCACGGACTTCTCGCCGATCGCCGACGCCGCGCTCGACCGCGCGATCGCGATCGCGGTGCGGACCGAGGCCGCGCTCACGCTGATCCACGCGCAGCCCGAGTACACCTCGACGCCCGCGATGGGCGACGTCGAGGCCGCGGCGATCCTCGAGTGGCAAGGCGTCTCCGAGGAGATCCGCGCCAGCGACGAGGCCGCGCTGCGCACCCGGTGCGAGAAGGCGCTGAGCGCCGGCGTCAAGGCCGCCGACTTCGCGGTCTCGGTCGGCAAGGTCGACGACGTGCTCGAGGACGCGGCGACCTCGCTCGCGCCCGATCTCATGGTCGTCGGCACCCACGGCCGCACCGGGATCGCGCGGTTCCTGCTGGGGAGCACCGCGGAGCACGTGGTCCGCCGCGCGCCGTGCAGCGTGCTCGTCTCGCGCGGCGCGACCGGACACAACCCCGACGCGCGCAAGGTCCTGGTCGCGGTCGACTTCTCGCCGGCCTCGGACAAGGCGCTGCGCCAGGCGATCGCGATGTCGACGCCGAACGCGGAGATCGAGATCGTGCACGTGTGGCAGTACCCGCCCGGCGTGTGGGGGCTGGATCACGTCGCCGGCGCCGCGGCGCTGGAGTCCCTGCGGCTCGCGCTCACGGAGGGCGCGATCCAGCGCGGCGCCAGGCTGATCGCGAGCTTGCCGCCGAGCGGCCGGCGGATTCACTTCGAGCTGTTGCACGGCCCTACCGCGAGCGCCATCACCGCGCGCGCCGAGACCGCGCGGTTCGATCTGATCGCGATGGGCAGCCACGGCTACCGCGGGTTCCGGCGCTTCCTCCTTGGCAGCGTGGCCGAAGCCACGGTACGTCACGCCCCCTGTTCGGTTCTGGTCGCGCACGCTGAGCACCCGGAGAAGTAGATGAGCAAGTCGATCAAGCTGGGGTTGATGGTCGCTGGAGTGATCGCGGCCGCGGGGACCGCGCACGCGGACACGACGCCGCAGGCGCTGCCGTATGCGCAGAACTGGACGAGCGCGGGGCTCGTCACGACCAGCGATAACTGGAGCAGTGCGCCCGGCGTGGTCGGCTACGCGAACGACCTCTCCGGCACCACGACCGGGGTGGATCCGCGCACCATCACCGCGGCTCAGACCACCGTGCAGGTGTTCGCGAACATCTCAGGCGTCGCGAACACGGGCGGCGGCGTCGGCGACTTCGATACCAACGTGATCGCGCTGCAGGGTTCAGGTGGCGCCGATGCTCCGAACATCGTTGTTCACGTCAACACGACGGGCATTCCGAGCGTGCGGCTGAAGTACACGCTCCGCGACATCGACAGCACGACCGACAATACCAACCAGCAGTTCGTCGTTCAGTATCGTGTCGGGACGACCGGCGCGTTCACGAACCTGGCGTTGACGTACGTCGCCGATGCCAGCGTCGGTCCGTCGCTGACAAACTCGGTTCCGTATGACGTCGTCTTGCCAACCGAGTGCGGCAACGTGCCCGAGCTGCAACTGCGATTCATCACGACCAACGCGCCGTTGACCGACGAGTGGCTCGGAATCGACGATCTCGACATCGCCGCGACGACCAGCCCGACCGCCGTCGGCGCCGCGAGCCCGGACCCGCAGACGGTGAACAACAACGTCACGCTCACCGCGACGGTCACGCCGGGCACGAACCCGGCGTCGACGGGCGTCGCCGTGACCTGCGACCTGACCTCGATCGGCGGCAGCGCGACGCAGGCGCTGGGCGGGATCGGCGGCAACGTGTTCGAGTTCGTCGCCACCGTCGCCGCGGCGACCTCGGCCGGCGCGAAGACGTTCCCGTGCGGGATCACCGATACCCAGACCCGCACCGGCTCGTTCTCGATCGGCCTGACGATCAACACGCTGTGCGGCAACACCGTGGTCGAGGCTGGCGAGGGCTGCGACGACGGCAACGTGCCCGGCGGCAGCTGCAGCGACAGCTGCAAGGTCGAGAACACGTTCGCGTGTACGGGCGGCGACGCCTCGTGCGCCAGCAACGTCTGCGACACCACCGGCGGCGGCGCAGGCATCTGCGAGGCGGCTGGCGCCTGCGGCAACGGCCGCGTCGATGGCACGGATTTCTGCGACGACGGCGGCACCTCCGCCGGCGGCGGCTGCTCCGCCGACTGCCAGCTCGAGGACCTGATCGGGTGTACGGCGAACGCGCAGTGCGATAGCGCCGTCTGCGATCTGACCAACACGCCGATGCCCCGCTGCGAGCCCGCGACCGGCTGCGGCAACAGCGTGATCGACGGCACCGACGCGTGCGACGACGGCGGCATCACCGCCGGCGGCGGCTGCTCGGCCGACTGCCAGATCGAGGACACGTTCGCGTGCACGCTCGACGCGCAGTGCGACAGCGGCGTGTGCGACAACACCGAGACGATCGACGTCTGCGAGCCGGCGACGGGCTGTGGCAACAGCGTCGTCGACGGCACCGACGCGTGCGACGACGGCGGCACCTCCGCGGGTGGCGGCTGCAGCGCCGACTGCCAGATCGAGAACACGTTCCCGTGCGCCCTCGACGCGCAGTGCGACAGTGGCGTCTGCGACGAGACCGAGACGATCGACGTCTGCGAGCCCGCGACGGGCTGCGGCAACAGCGTGATCGACGGCACCGACGCGTGCGACGACGGCGGCACCTCCGCCGGCGGCGGCTGCTCCGCCGACTGCCAGATCGAGAACACGTTCCCGTGCACGCTCGACGCGCAGTGCGACAGCGGCGTCTGCGACAACACCGAGACGATCGACGTCTGCGAGCCCGCGACCGGCTGCGGCAACAGCGTGATCGACGGCACCGACGCGTGCGACGACGGCGGCACCTCCGCCGGCGGCGGCTGCTCCGCCGACTGCGAGATCGAGAACACGTTCCCGTGCACGCTCGACGCGCAGTGCGACAGCGGCGTCTGCGACAACACCGAGACGATCGACGTCTGCGAGCCCGCCACCGGCTGCGGCAACAGCGTCGTCGACGGCACCGACGACTGCGACGACGGTGGCACCATCGCGGGCGGCGGCTGCTCCGCCGACTGCGAGATCGAGAATACGTTCCCGTGCACGACGGACGGGCAGTGCGACAGCGGCGTCTGCGACAACACCGAGACGATCGACGTCTGCGAGCCGGCGACGGGCTGCGGCAACAGCGTCGTTGACGGCACCGACGACTGCGACGACGGCGGCACCACCGCGGGCGGTGGCTGCTCCGCCGACTGCGAGATCGAGAACACGTTCCCGTGCACGACCGACGCGCAGTGCGACAGCGGCGTCTGCGACAACACCGAGACGGTCGACGTGTGCGAGCCCGCGGGCTGCGGCAACAGCGTCGTCGAGGGCAGCGAGTACTGCGACGACGGCGGCACCACCGCCGGCGGCGGCTGCTCCGCCGACTGTCAGCTCGAGAACGGCCAGCCGTGCGTGGTCGACGCGCAGTGCGACAGCGGCGCGTGCGACAACACCGAGACGATCGACGTGTGCGAGGCCGCGGGCTGCGGCAACAGCGTCGTCGAGGGCGCCGAGGCGTGCGACGACGGCGGCACGTCCGCCGGCGGCGGATGCAGCGCCGACTGCCAGCTCGAGACCGGCGTCACCTGCGCGACCGACGCGGAGTGCGACAGCGGCATCTGCGACGAGACCGAGGCGGTCGACGTGTGCGAGGCGATCAACACCTGCGGCAACAGCGTCGCCGAGAGCGGCGAAGGCTGCGACGACGGCGGGCTGGTCGCCGGCAACGGCTGCAGCGGGACGTGCACCGTCGAGCCCGGGTTCGGCTGCGCGGGCTCGCCGTCGGTGTGCGCCGGCGTGTGCGGCGACGGCGTGGTCGTCCTCGGCGAGGAGTGCGACGACGACGGCACCGAGACCGACGACGGCTGCGACGCGGGCTGCGCGATCGAGGACGGCTGGACGTGCACCGGCGCGCCGAGCGACTGCGTCGAGATCTGCGGTGACGGCGTGATCGTCGGCGCCGAGGAGTGCGACGACATCGACACCGACGACGGCGACGGCTGCAGCGCCACGTGCGGGGTCGAGGACGGCTGGCTGTGCGACGGCGAGCCGAGCGAGTGCTCGGAGGCGGCGCTGTGCGGCGACGGCGTGATCGACGCGGGCGAGGAGTGCGACGACGGCAACGATGGCAGCGACGACGGCTGCGACGCGACGTGCACGGTCGAGACGGGCTTCCTGTGCGAAGGCGAGCCGAGCGAGTGCGTCGCGGACGCAGACGGCGACGGCATCGTCAACGACGACGACAACTGCCCGACGATCGCCAACCCGAGCCAGGCCGACGACGACGACGACGGCGCGGGCAACGCGTGCGATCCGCTCGAGGGCGAGGACGAGGCCACGGGCTGCTGCTCGACCGGCGATCAGGGCCCGACCGGCGCGATGGTGCTGCTCGCGCTGTTCACCGTCGTCGGGCTGCGCAGGCGCAAGCGTCCTTCGACGCGCGCTCGCGGGGCGAGCGCTTGCTCAGGATGATCGGGTGAAGGAATGGGTCGTGCTCGCCGTCCTGTCGGGGACGGCGCACGCCGATCCGCCCTCGGCGGTGGGCCTCGCCGCGCCGGCCTCGCTGGGCGGCGGCGGCGAGACCACGCAGCTGACCGCCACGGTCACCGCCGGCACCGCGCCGGCCTCGACCGCGCTGGCGGTGACCTGCGATCTGTCGCTGATCGGCGACGCGGCGACGATCCTGCGTGACGACGGCGGCAACGGCGACGGCGCGGCCGGCGATCTGGTGTTCGGCCTGGTCGCGATCACCGGCGACATGATCCCGTTCGGGGCGCGCGCGCTGCCGTGCGTGGTCGTCGACGGCGAGGGCCGCACCGCCGCGTTCGCGATCGACGTCACGATCGTCCCGGTGTGCGGCGACGGCCGGGTCACCGACGGCGAGACCTGCGACGATTTCGGCACCGAGTCCGACGACGGCTGCGACGCGGCGTGCGCCGCCGAGCCGGGCTGGAGCTGCGACGAGGAGCCGAGCGCGTGCCGCGCGCGGTGCGGCGACGGCCTCGTCGTCGGTGGTGAGGAGTGCGACGACGACGGCCACAGCTCCGGCGACGGCTGCAGCGTGACGTGCGCGCGCGAGCCCGGCTGGGCGTGCGCCGGCGAGCCCAGCGCCTGCGAGCGCGTCGCGCTGTGCGGCGACGGCGTGATCGACGACGGCGAGGACTGCGACGACCTCGAGCCGAGCGGCGACGACGGCTGCGACGGGGTGTGCACGGTCGAGGAGGGGTTCACGTGCACGGGCGAGCCGTCGGTGTGCGTCGGGCCCGGCGGCCTCACGCCGCACGACGACGACGGCGACGGCGTCCACGACGACCTCGATCCGTGCCCCGACGATCCAGTCGATCGGTGCGACGACCCGGCCCCGCCCGAGGACGGCGGCTGCTGCTCGACCGGCGGCGGCACCGCCGAGGGCTCGCTGCTCCTCGGCCTGCTCGTGCTCCGAAAACGACGAAGGCAGCCTCGCGGCCGCCCTCTCGTCACGCGGTGATCGACGCGATCAGCCCGCGGTCTCGAGCGTGAGGAACTTGATCTTGTCGGCCTCCTTGGCCGCCTCGTCGGCGCCGGGGAGCGCGCCCTTCTGCTCCGTGATGCCCTTCCAGGTGTCCGCCGCGGCCGCCTGGCCACGCAGGTGCTCGGGCCACGCCGAGGTGTTGCACTTGTCGGCCGGCTTGGCGCCGGTGACCAGCGCGTTGATCTCCGTGTAGATCGACCACTTCGCGGGCAGCTCGCTCTCCTCGAAGATCGCGGTCGTCGGGCACTCGGGCTCGCACGCGCCGCAGTCGATGCACTCGTCCGGGTTGATCGCCAGCGAGTTCTTGCCCTCGTAGAAGCAGTCGACGGGGCAGACTGCGACGCAGTCGGTGTACTTGCACTTCACGCAGGGGTCGGCGACGACGTATGCCATGGATGTCTCCTTCGCCGTTGGTACGACAGACCACGGCAGGTTTCCAGATCTTACGGCAATTGATCGTTTCGTCGCCAGGCTGCAAGCTGCCACCGTCATGCGGTCCCTGCTGATCTCCGCCGCCCTCCTGACGGCGTGTCAGTCGGGCGAGTCCAAGTCACCCGAGCCTCGGCCCGCGCCCGAGGTGGATCCGCCCACGCTGGCCCCCCAGGAGCCTGGGCCACCGCCGTCGCTGGCCATCGCCGACGAGGAGGCGTACCGCGGGGACATCTCGCGGCTGTGCGACGTCATGGCCCTGTCGGGCGCCGACCAGCTCGACGAGGGATCGCGCATGTTCACCGTGGCGGACTGGCTGGGCTCGAACCTGATCACCGAGGCCGGCCACGACTTCCTGGTGACGATGCAGCTGGAGAGCGACGGACGCCGCAAGGGCGAGATCCTGCGCGGCGAGGCGTCCCGGCTCGGCCTGCCGGCGTGCAAGCTCGCCGAGTCGTGGAACTAGCTCGCGGGGAGCGACAGCGTGACCCTGGCGCCGCCGCCGTCGCGGTTGGCGGCGCGCGCGGCGCCTTCGTGGGCCCGGGCGACGCGATCGACCAGCGCGAGGCCGAGGCCGAGCGAGCCGCCCGCCTTGCGAGCGCCGCGGAAGAACGGCTCGAACACGCGCGGCAGCTCGTCGGCGGCAAACCCGGCGCCGCGGTCCTCGACGTCGACCTCGATCCGCGCGTCCGCCCGCCGGACGACGACGGCCGAGACGCCGCCGCCGTGATCGACGGCGTTGCGGACCAGGTTGGCGAGCGCGCTGCGCAGGAGCGTCGGATCCGCGGACACCGCGCACCCATCAGCCTGGACGTCGAGCACCGAGGCGTCGACGCCGAGTCGCTCGAGCGCGCGCGCGGCCTCGACCGCGACGTCGAGCGGGCGACGCTCGAGCTGGCCGAACTCGAGCCGCGAGCTCGCGAGCAGCTGGTCGACGAGGGCGTCGACCTCGAGCACCTCGCGCTCGAGCTCGTGCACCACCGCCTCGGCGACGCCCTTGTCGCGCGCGGTGTCCAGGAGCACGCGCAGGTGGCCGAGCGGCGTGCGGATCTCGTGCGACACCGCGGCGAGCAGCTCGCGCTGATCGCGCAGCTGCTTCTCGATCCGCGCCGCCATGTCGTTGATCGCGTCGGCGATCACCGTCAGCTCGCGGGCGCCGTGGCTCACGCGCATGCGCGCGTCGAGCTTGCCGTCGCCGAGCTGGCGCGCGACCCGCGCGAGCTCGGCCAGCGGCAGCGTCAGCCGCCACGCGATCGCGCCGGACGCGCCCCACAGCAGGAACGCCGTCGACGCGATCGCCCACAGCGGCGACACGCCGCGGTGGACGAGGTACGCGCCGAGCCCGGCGGCGACGCCGACCGCGACGCCGAACCACGCGAACAGCCGGCGGCGCAGGCGCCAGTGCATCCGCCACCACGGCGCGCGGTGGTGGCCCAGGTGACGGCGGTGTCCGTGGTGATGGTGGTGCCTCACGCCGCTGGATCCTTCAGGTCCTTGGGCACGACGTAGCCGACGCCGCGCACGGTGCGGATCCGCCGATCGCCGAGCTTCTTGCGCAGCTTCGAGACGTGGACGTCGATCGCGCGCTCGCCCACGGTGGCGTCGTCGCGGCCGGCCTCGGAGAGCAGCGCCGTCCGCGGCACGACGCGGCCCGCGCGCCGGATCAGCGCGCACAGCAGGTCGAACTCCAGCCCGGTCAGCTCGACCGCCTCGCCGGCGACGGTGACCTCACGCGCGCCGACGTCGACGACGATCCCGGCCGCGGTCAGCCGCTCGCCGGCGACGCCGGGCGCCGCGCGGCGCAGGACCGCGCGCAGCCGCGCCAGCAGCTCGCGCGACGAGAACGGCTTGGCGACGTAGTCGTCGGCGCCGAGCTCGAGGCCGACCACGCGATCGGCCTCGTCGCCGCGCGCGGTCAGCATCAGGACCGGCACGCGACCACCGGCGCCGGCGCGGATCTTCCGCAGCACCTCGAGCCCGTCGACGCCGGGCATCATCACGTCGAGCAGGACCGCGTCGAACGCGCCGGCGCCGAGCGTCCGCAGCCCGGCCCCGCCGTCGCGGGCGTGCACCATCGTGACGTCGTGCTGCGCGAGGTACTCGCCGAGCAGCTCGGCGAGGCGCGCGTCGTCGTCGATGAGCAGGACCCGGACGGACATGGCGGGACTTTAGCGGAACGGCCCGAACCCGGGGCCGCGCTTGCTGGCGAGCAGCTCGGCGAGCGCCTCGCGCTGCCGCGCGTCGAGCGTCTCGTGGACGCGCGCGAGCGACTCGGCGAACGAGCCCTTGAGGCCGGCGTAGATGCCGTCGATCCGGCTCGCCGCGGCGTCGAACCGCGCGCGGTCGAAGGTCTCGCCGCGCAGCACCTCGGCGAGATCGCCGCGCGCGGCGAACGCCTCGTCCCGCGCGACCCGGCCGCGCTCGCGCAGGCGTGCGAATTCTTCTCGGATCACCTTCTCCTGCGCGGGCGAGGTGTCGAGCGTCGCCATGACGTAGTACGGGCCGCCGCGCCCGCGCCAGCCGTGGTGGCCTTGGTGACCGTGGTGGTCGTGGCAGCCGCCGCCGCGACCGAACCCGTGGGCGAACGCGTGGCGATGCCAGCGATGGCGGCGGCGAAACGCGATGAATCCGAGAGCGGCGGCGCCGATGACGAGCGGAAGCAGCATGACGATCTCCTTGGTGGACCCCCACGTTGGGGCGCTTCCGTTGCCGCCGTTCGCGGCGCCATGTGAAGAAGTGTGTTGAGATCGAGGCCATGAAATTTCGGCGTGCCGCACCCGCGACGATGATCCTCGCGGTCACCGTGGTGATCCTGGTCTCCGCGGTGATCTCCAACCGCATGTTCAGCGGCATGACGTCCTCGGTCGAGTCGAGCCAGTTCGAGCAGATGGAGAAGATCGTCCAGTTCAACGTCAAGGGCGCGGCCAACCGCGCGCTCGCCCGCGCCGAGCTGGTCGCGGACCTGCCCGCGACCAAGCGGCTGATGGCGGCCAAGGATCGCGACGGCCTGCTCGCCGAGTTCGAGGAGATGTACGCGGTCCAGCACGACAAGCACGCCGTCGCGTCGGCGCAGTTCGTCCTGCCGCCGGCGACCTCGTTCCTTCGCCTCAACAAGCCCGAAGCGCCGCAGGAGGACATGTCGAGCTTCCGGCCGCTGATCGTCGCGGTCGACAAGGAGCGGCTCGCGCAGGCCGGCGTGTCGATCGGCCGCAGCGGACCGGCGATCTTCGCGGTCGTGCCGATCCACGGCGAGAACAACGCGCACCTCGGCCTGTTCGAGATCGGCATGGACGTCGGCCCGGTGATCGACAACCTCAAGAGCGCGTACGGCTACGACCTCGGGTTCTACGTCCAGGAGCAGATGCTGCGCGACGTCGCCACTGCCGCGCCGCCCGAGGTGTTCGACGAGCAGAACCGGGTCGGCCGTTACCTCCGCTACCACTCCAGCAACGGCGAGCTGATGGAGAGCCTCGTGCACAGCGGCGACGTCGACGGCGTCGAGGAGCCGGTCCGGATCACGCGCGAGGTCGGCGGCACGACCTACGGCGTGCTGCTGATCCCCGTGCGCAGCCCGTCGGGCGGACCGCTCGGGCTGATGGCGGTGGCGAAGGACTTCAGCGGCACGCGCGGCGCGGCCGGGCGCTCGCTGGTGTGGCAGGCGCTGATCGCGGCGTTCGGGATCATCTTGCTCAGCGGCGTGATCCTGATCGTCGTGCGCGGGTTCCTGCTGTCGCCGCTGCGCGCGATCGTCCAGGGCAAGCCGCTCGACGACGATCCGCTGTGCGAGGAGCTCCAGGAGCTGTCGCGCGCGCACGCCGAGCTCAAGGCGCGGGCGGAGGCCGCCGAACCCGCGCCCGAGACGCCTGCCGACGGAGGCGAGGCGTCGTGAGAGCGCTCGTCGTCGCCGCGCTGGTGCTCGCGTGCGCGTCGATCGCGCGCGCGCAGCCGGCGCCGCCGGATGCCGGCGTCCCGCCGCTGGTCGACGTCGCGCCGCCGGAGGTCGCGCCGGTCGACGTCGCGCCGGTCGAGGTCGCGCCGCCGGAGCCGGAGAACCGCATGACCTTGCCGCTCGGCAAGGGCCTGCCGGTCGTGATCCGCGCCGGCGTGTACTTCGTCTCGATCGACGACATCGACGAGAGCGCGCAGACGTTCGACGCCACGATCGACGTGCGCCTGCGCTGGGAGGACCCGCGGCTGCGGTTCCCCAAGGCCGACGTGCCCGGCGGCGTGCTCGAGCTGCGCAACTCGATGGCCGAGGCGCGCCTCGAGGCGATGTGGACGCCCGAGATCCGCCTCGACAACCTGATCGACGAGCCGTACGCCACGCGGCGCGGCGTCTACCTGTCGTGGACCGGCGAGGTCGAGCTGATCACCCGGACCAGCGGCAAGTTCGGCACGCCGTTCGACATGACGAAGTTCCCGTTCGACAAGCAGCAGCTCGAGGTCGCGCTGATGTCCGAGCGCGAGGATCTCGACCACCTGATCATCGACTACCGCCAGGACGAGCTCGACTTCAGCCGGCTGTCGCGGTCCGTCGAGCTCGACGACTGGGCGCCCGGCCTCGTCGAGCTCCGTCGTGAGCCCGTCCCGGGCTGGCGCGGCACCGATCAGGCGCGGATCTACGCCGCGCTCCAGGTCAACCGCCATCCCGGCAAGTCGCTCGCGGCGATCTTCATCCCGCTGATCGCGTCGCTGCTGATCCCGATGCTCGCGATGTGGCTCGAGCGCGTCGAGGACGGCGAGGTCAAGATCGAGGCGTTCGAGCTCGCCAACGTCGTGATCGGCGGCCTGTTCGCCGTGATCGCCCTCAACTTCACGATCTCCTCGGAGTACCCGACCATCTCCGGCTCCGACAACACCGTCACGAGGCTCCTCGCCCTCAACTACGTCACCCTCGGCCTCGCGGTGATCATGAACCTCGTGATCTTCCGCTTCGATCTCATCAAGCGCTGGTTCGGCCGCTACGCCCAGGACCAGCTGTTCAAGTTCCTGATCTGGGGCCTACCCTTGATGGTGTTCGCCACCGCCGCCGCGTTCGTCCTCGCGTCGATGGCCTGAGATTCTCCAGCTCTCCAGTGGCGCGCCCTCGTCGAGCTGCCGTCACGCGAGGACCTCATCGCCGCGGCCGCGGCGCGGGACGAGGACGCGCGAGAGGACGGGGCCGGGTGGGAGGCGGATCTCGCAAACGCCACCGGGCGGATCGAACGGCTCGCGAAGACGGAGGGTGACCACCCGGCGCGCCACCGGCGCGGCCTGGTGTCGGCGGCCGCGCTCGACGTCGAGCTCGCCGCGATCGCGCGCGAGCGGCGCCAGCTCGAGCGTCAGGTCCAGGCAGCGCGGCGCGCCCTGGTCGGCTTCGAACGCACGCAGGAACGCGCGGCCTCTCTCGTAGGGGCGCCTGGCTGTACGTCCGCTGCAGGAAGTGCGGGAGGTCGCGGATCCCGGTGGAAGGCGCGGTCGTCCTCGCGGAGTCGCTCGAAGGCCTGGTGCGTGGCAGACGATCAGAGCGCCGAAGGCGTACCGACACGATCTCGCGGTGCTTCTTCGTCGGGCTGCGAATGCTCCGCGCAAGAATCGGACCCGGTCGACCGCCCGGGCCCTCGATCCATCACCCGCGGTCGCGGGTCACATGGCTACCGTCGGCAGCCGCAGAACCGGAACACACGGCGGCCGTAGGTGGACGCGTAGATCCACCTCCCGCTTTTCGCGTGCTTGAACCGGGGCGTGAAGACGACGTCTTCGCCGCACTGGCGACAGATCTTGTTGTTGCGCATGGGCAACCTCCTTCGTGAGGAAATTCACCCGCTCGCCGAGCGAGACTTGACCTGCGCGATCCGGTCGGGTTACGCCTTCAGGTGCGAGCCTGGTGGGGCGTAACGTCGGCGGTCGCGAGACCTCAGGCGGAGCGTTCAACCCGAGGAGCCGGGGTGTTCCCCGGCTTCTTGTCTTTTCGGTATTGGATTGCAGCTACATCAGTCCCTCCCGCGACGTCCTCTGCCGCTGGATCTCGTCTACTCGCGGACCCTGTCAGGGGGCAACTTCTCCTGTGCGCCGGGGGCAACTTTTTGACGCCGGGATCTGCACCAGGCGCATCGTCTGGCCGACGCTCCCACGCCAGTCCGTCATTGGAGCCGAGATCGACCGCGAGCAGCTCCCTCTGCCTCTGGCTCAGAAACGCCGGGCGCCGTCCGAAGCGCCGGTAGCCGGGCGGCCCAGGCTTCGCGTACCGGATCTGCACCCACCGCTCGCCGAGCTCGCGCGAGCGCACGGCGGGCGGTGCCTCGACCCCCTCGCCCGTCACCGTGCCGGGTCGCCGCGGCGGTCGCGGGGCTCCCAGCGTCACCGCGGCGGCTCCTCGCACGTCGACGCGGCCGGCGGCCGTCGCCGTCGCCGCGCCCAGGAGCGCGTTCATGAGGAGTGGCGACGAGTGGAGGGGCGTCCTGCGCGCCGCACTACGAGCAGCGCTTCGCAGCCGGCAGGCGCACGCGGTCGCGGTGATCCGCGAGACCCTGGCGGCCATCGACAACGCCGAGGCGGCGGAGTCGAGCGCGGCTCCCCCCGCTGCAGGCCGGCGTGATCGCCGGCGGCGTCGCAGGGCTCGGCGCAGGTGAGGTCCCTCGGCGTGGGGGCGGCTGGGACGATCGACCCGAAAGCTGTCGGGCGTCCTGCCGCCGCAAGAGTCACCCGTCATCGACGACCTCGGGTTTTGCCACCGCGACTGACTGGGTGCGCGTAGGAGGTGTGCGCGGCTCACGATGCGACGATTCCGGGAAACGAGTACGCCGGGCCAGGGCATTGCGACCCGATCAGCTTTGGGCGGCCGCGTGCGAGCGCGTCGGTGAGACCAGACCTCCCGGCAGACCGCGGACGCCGGCGCCGGGCCCATCTGGGGGCCCGGCGCCTATCGAGAGCTACGGTGTGTTCGTTTTGAGGGACGGTCCTGTTTTTTTCGCAAATGGGACTTGACAGGGTCCAGACGTGCGCACACCAAGAGCTCGCGAGTAGCCAGCTGATCATGCGCGTCGCTCGCTGAGCAGCGCGCAGGTGCGCGCCATGCTCGTCGTCGAGAGAAATCGAGGCGAGGCAGCTCCGCGTGCATCCTGAGGCGACCGAAGAGCACCGAAAAGTGCGTGGTATCAGGAGTGATGCGCGATGAAGAGTGCGAGATCTCCGACGAGGATGTCGCTGCGAACGTGTGTACATCGGCCGGCCACGAGGCGCACCGGCAGCTGATGCGACTGAGCAAGGCGAGCGCGGCGATCGATGCCGAGATCGCGCGATGGCTGGTCGTCGCCGAGCGCGAGGGGGTCCACATCGAGCGCGGTTACGGCACGTTCCTGGAGTACGCCGAGCGCGTGCTGGGATATCGGCCGCGCACCGCGCTGGATCGGATGCGCGTGGCAACGGAGCTCGAAGGTCTACCGGCAACGCGCGCCGCGCTGGAGCAGGCGCAGGTCACATACTCCGCGGTCCGGGAGATCACCCGCGTGGCCACGGCCGAGACCGAGGCGGCGTGGATCGAGGCCGCCGCTGGCAAGACCATGCGCGAGATCGAGCAGCTCGTCACCGGCCGCGGCAAGGGCGACCTGCCCACGGATCCGTCAAAGCCGGCGATCACGGCGCGCGTGCTGCGTCTGGAGCTCGCGCCCGAGGACTACGCGCTGTTCGTGCAAGCGCGGCGCGCGCTCGAGGACGAGGCGGGTGAGCGACTCGACGACACGGCGGTCATGGCGGCGATGTGCCGTCGTGTGCTCGACGGATCTGCCGAGGGCGCGCCCACGTGGGCGCGGCACGAGGTCGCCGTCACGGTGTGTGCCGAGTGCGATCGCGCGACCGTGGACGCGGCGGGCCAGGTGATCGAGATCGGACCGGACGCGCTGGCCCTCGCGCGTTGCGACGCGACGGTGCTCGACCTTGCTACGCCGAGCGCCCCCGCGACCGTCGAGATCCCGCGGCGGATCCGCCGGCACGTCGAACGCCGTGATCGTCTGCGCTGCGTCGTGCCGGGGTGCCGGTCGTCGCACGAGCTCCACATCCATCACATCCAGGCGCGCGAGGACGGCGGAACCCACGATCCCTGCAACCTCGTCCTCGTGTGCGGCAACCACCACCGCGCGATCCACAACGGCCGCCTGCGCCTGACCGGTTCCGCACCGGACAAGCTACGCTTCGCGCACCGCGACGGCCGAGCGTACGGTTCGCCGCCGCGCGCGGCACCACCTGCCGGACCGCCCCGCGCGCAGATCGCCACGCTCGCCGAGCTGTCTCGCTTCGTCGACCACTGTCTCGATGCCCAGTCGCACCGACCGACATGACCGCCGAATCCCCGGATCATGCCTCGGCGCGCCAGCCGATCCACGCACCGCCGGCTCAGGACGTTGGTCAGCGGCGGGCGCTCGATGGCGAGGTCGAACGAGCCACGGAACAGGAACAGGCAACGGCAAGTCTCCCACCGCGCGGCGAGCTCGCGGCGATCGGGATCGGGCAGCTGGTGGACCGCATCGATCAACGGATCCGGAAGCCGCCACAGCATGTACGCGCCGAGGTCGACGTCGGCGTGCACCCGATCGATCACGTCGTCCGGAAAGTCGTCGGACAGCCCGTCGCGCTGGAACGGCTCGGCCGGATCATAGAAGTGCAACAGCGCGTGCGGATCGTCGGCGCGCGGCGGTCCGCACAGCAGGTGGCCCAGCCCGGCGATCATGAAGGGCGCGAACCCGTCGACGCGGATGAGGTCGCCGGCCTCGTCGAGCTCCTCGGGAGAGGCCGCGCCGATCGCCTCGCGCGGCGCGAACAGGAAGCAGTCCAGCGGACGTTTCTTCACGACCGCGACGCCTGCCAGGCGGCGAGGTCCGCCGCGGTGATCGACGCCGCGTGGTGCAGCGTCCAGTTCAAGCAGGCGATCAGGTCGTCGGGATCCTCGAGGCCGACGGCGAGGCGGACGAGGCGATCGAAGCCGTTGCGGCGGAGCTGGTCCACGGGCGTGAAGTACTCGGAGACGGTGCGGTGGTGGTTGACCTTGGTGGCGAGGCCGTCGAACGACAGGGCGTAGCGGACGATCACGCAGGTCGCGAGGACGTCGGCGAGGTGGCGGGTCTGGTCCTCGCTGGCATCGACGACCCGGAACGACAGCAGCGAGCCCGGCCGCGCGTATCCGGCGGGCGGGGCGAGCGACGGGTGGAACACCTCGGACACCCGCGGATGCGCGGCGAGGAAGCTCGCGATCCGGGTCGCGGAGGCGCAGCGGCGCAGGTGCGCGCCGGGCGCGGCGTCGAGCCCGGCGACGATCGCGGTGGCGCGGCGCCAGTCGAGGATGCCGCCGCGCATCGCGACGAGGTCCATCACCGCGTTGGCCAGCGACGGATCGTTGGTCGCGACGTAGCCCCACAGGTCCCGGTCCTGGCCGCCGAGCGCCTTGGTGCCGCTCGCCACGACGAGGTCGACGCCCTGCGACAGCAGCGGCGTCTCGAACCCCCACGGCGTCGCGATCGTCGAGTCGATCACGAGCTTGACCTTGGCGGCGCGCGCGATCGCGACGAGCGCGCCCACGTCCTGGGCGCGGACCAGCGGGTTCGTGAACGTCTCGGCGAAGATCAGCCGCGTCTCGGGGCGGATCGCGGCGCGCACCGCGTCGTGATCGCCGTCGTCGACGATCGTGACCGCGCCGCCGAGCCGCGCCGCCATCCACTCGAGGTACGTGCGGGTCTTGTTGTAGACCTGCCGCATCAGCACGGCGTGACCACCGGGCGCCATCAGCGCGTCGAGGACCAGCGCGGTGGCCTGCATGCCGGAGTCGCAGGCGATCGCGCACTGCGCGTGCTCGAGCTGCTTGAGCTTGCCGATCAACGCGAGGCCCGCGTTGGTCCCGTAGCGCGCGTACAGGTGCGGCAGCTCGGCCCAGCAGCCCTCGCCGAGGAACAGCAGCTCGCCCTTGGCCTCCTGCCACGCGACCACGCGCGCGGAGCCGAGCAGGTCGAGCTGCACCGTCGGCTCGGACGGATGGAGGAACGGTGCGTTGGCGTCGAGCGCCGCGTGCAGCTCGCGGGTCGTCGCGGCCATGTCCGCGATCGGCGGCCGCTCCGTCGGGCACGCCTGCGGATCGAGCCAGCGGGCGACGCTCACTCCGCGACCCCGAGGATCAGCCTCTGCTCGATGCGCCCGAGGCGATCGATCGAAGCGGCGACCTCGGCGACCTTCGGCTCGTCGCAGGGCGAGATCAGGAAGCCGAGGTGCATGCGCTCGGCCTCGCCGCGCCAGGCGCGGTTCTGCACCATGAGGCCGGCGCGACGGATCAGGCTGTCGACGCGGCGCCCGAGGCCATCGGGCCCCGAGCCCGAGGTCGTGCCGGTGACGCGCAGGTAGTGGCGGCGCGGCGCCGGCGGGCACAGCGGGATCGGCTGAGGCGCCGGCCACTGCGCGGTGTTCTCCTGCGCGAGATCGATCAGGTCGCCGAGCACCGCGGTCGCGGTGGGCAACGCGCCCGCGCCCTTGCCGAACAGGCTGAGGTCGCCCGACGACGCGCACTTGAGGTAGATCGCGTTGTACTCCTCCTCGACGGACGCGAGCAGGTGCCAGTCGGGCAGCAACAGCGGCTCGACGGCGAGGTCGAGGCAGCCGTTGACCCGCGCCGCGCGCGCGATCAGCCGGATGCGAAAGCCCATCGACTCGACGAGGTCGCAGTCCGCGGGATCGAGTTCGCGGATCCCGCGCACCGGCACCGCGCCCGGGTGGAACCACGCGCCGAACGCGCGGTAGGTGAGGATCGACAGCTTGGCCGCGGCGTCGTGGCCATCGATGTCCGCCGACGGATCGGCCTCGGCGAACCCGAGCGCCTGCGCCTCGGCGACCGCCTTGGCCAGCGGCAGCTCGTCCTGCTCGAGCCGCGTGATGATGTAGTTGCACGTGCCGTTGACGATGCCCATCAGGCTCTCGACCTCGTCGGCGCGGTGCGACAGGTGCCGGATGATCGGGATCGCCGCGGCTGCCGCGGCCTCGCAGTACAGCGGCGTCTCGGTGCGCTGCGCGAGCACGCCGAGCTCGGCGAGCTTGTCGGCGAGCAGCGCCTTGTTCGCGGTGACCACCGGCTTGCCGGCGGCGAGCGCCGCGCGCAGGACCGGCTCCATGCTCGCGCCGCCCGCGACCTCGACGATCACGTCGACCTCGGGATCGCCGACCAGCTCGAGCGGGTTCACCGTCAGCGGGATCCCGTCGGCCAGCGGGCCACGCGCCTTGGTCAGATCGCGCACCGCGATCCGCGTGACGCGGAACCGCACGCCGTAGCGCTCGGCCATCGCGGCGCGCTCGCGCTCGATCATCTCGAGGAGCCCGCCGCCGACCACGCCACAGCCGACCAGGCCGATCCGCAGCTCGCGGAGCGGCTGGACGCCGACGCCGTCGAACCGCGGCCGCGGCCGCACCTCGCCGCGCAAGATGCCGGCGTCGCGCACCACCTCGGCGAGCTGATCCTGGTCGGCGAGGAACGCGTCGTGGCCGTTGACCGAGTCGAGCTTCCACAGCGCCGACGTCGCGCCCACCGCCTGCAGCTCGCGGTGCAGCTCGACCTGCACCGCCCACGGGAACAGCAGATCGCCGGGCACGCCGATCACCAGCACCTCGGCGGTGACCTGCTCGAGCGCCTCGCGCACCGCGCGACGATCGGCGCCGTGCTCCGCTGAGCCCCCGAAGTGACCGCGATCGATCGCCTCACTCAGGAGCAGGAAGGTCTTGACCGGGAACCGCTCGGCGAACCGCTTGCCGTGGTGATCGAGGTAGCTCGCGACCGGCGGGCGCTCCTCGCCGGGGACGAGCTGCCCGAACCGCGTGTCGAGCTCCTCGCGCCCGCGGTACGTGAGCATGCCGAGCTGGCGCGCGCGGATCATGCCGGTCTGCACGTCGCCGTTGCGGAGGCCGTCGCGCACCAGCTCCCGCTGGAGGTGGCGCGTCGCGGTGCCCCAGCCGTCGGGCCGCAGGCCCGCGCTGATCGTGATCAGCCGCGCGCACCGCGCCGCGTGCCGCACCGCGAACGCGATCCCGACCATGCCGCCGAGCGACGCGCCGATGAACGTGATCGGCTGCGTGCACCCGATGCCGTCGAGCCAGCTCGCGACCAGATCCGCCAGGCCGAGCACGCTCAGCGCGGGCATCGGACCGTCCTCGAACCCGCGCCACGTCGAGCCGTTGCCTGGCCAGCACGGACACAGCACCGTCTGCTGGTCGGGATCGATCAGGTCGCGCGCGCGCATCGACGCCCACCACGCCTCGTTGCCATCGCCGCCGAACGGGAACGGCGAGGCCGTGATCCCGCCGACCACGAGCACGATCGGCGCCGTCCCGAGCTCCGGTCCGTACGCCCAGCCGCCGAGCGCGACGTCGTCGAGCGTGTGCCCCTCGACCCGCATCTGCGCCCGCGCCACGTCGAGGCGTCGCGGGTGCAGGGGCGCAGGCATGGGATCGGCCGACATGGCCGGCATCCTTCCATGACTGGACAGTTGTCCGCTAGAGCGGACGACCTGACCGGGTGGTAGAGCTACCCGTGTTCGATCATCTCGCCGCCTACCGCGCCGTCGAGGGTGGCGACAACGTGTCGTACCTGCTCTCCGACTCGCTGCGGATCGTGCGCTGCAACGACGCGGGGACCCGGTTCGCGAAAGCGAACGGCGGCGGCGCCATGCTCGCGCGGTGGGGCCGCGGCGCGATACTGCTCGACGCGATCTCCCAGGACCTGCGCGGGTTCTATCGCCACCTCTACGCGCGAGCGCTCGCCACCAACCAGCGCGTCGAGCACGACTACGAGTGCAGCTCCGATCAGGTGCTCCGGCGATACCGGATGATCATCCTGCCGATCCCGCCCGCGTTCCTCGTCGTCACGCACGCGCTGCTCGTCGAGCGCCCGCACGATCGTGCCGCGTCCGAGCCCGACGACGCCGCGTACCTCCACGACGGCGTGATCACGATGTGCAGCCACTGCCGGCGCGTCCGCGCGACGGTGTCGCCCGAACGGTGGGACTGGGTGCCCGCCTACCTGACGATGACGCTGCCGAACCTCAGCCACGGGATGTGCCCGCCATGCGGGGCGTTCTACTTCCCGCCGTGACCCGTCGCCCGCCGAGATCAGCGATGATGCCGCGATGGGGGACGGGGCGGACGACGAGGCGACGACCGGGCACGATCGTGAGCTCTCCGACGCCCTGCTCCGCACCCAGCCTGGCATCGTCTACATGTACGACGCCGACGGGAAGTTCCTCCGCTGGAACCAGAACTTCGAGCGCGCGACCGGCTACACCGGGTCGGAGATCGCGGGCATGCACCCGCTGCAGTTCTTCGACGCGGCGACCCGACCGTTGCTCGCCGCCCGGATCGACGAGGTGTTCCGCACCGGCGAGTCCCGCGTCGACGCGGAGCTCCTCGCCAAGGACGGCACGACGACGCGGTACCACTTCACCGGCGTGCGGACGATGGTCGACGGCCGGCCGTGCCTGGTCGGCGTCGGGGTGGACCTCTCGGCGCGCGAACAGGCGGAGCGGCGCTATCAGACCCTGTTCGACTACGCGCCCGACGGGATCCTGATCGCCGATGCCGGGTGCGTCTACCTCGACGCGAACCCGGGGATCTGCCGGATGCTGGGCTACACCCGCGAGGAGCTGATCGGCCTGCACGCCCTCGATCTCGTCACCGCGACCGATGCGCCTCGGGTCGGGGAGGCGCTGGCGGCGATCCTCCGCGCCGACGACCACCAGGCCGAGTGGCAGTTCCGGCGCAAGGACGGCTCGGTGTTCCCGGCCGAGGTGTTCGCGACCGTGATGCCGGACGGCAACCTGCTCGCGATGATCCGCGACGCGACGGCGCGCAAGCAGACCGAGGCGCGGCTGCGCCAGAACGAGACCTTGCTGCGGATCGCCGGCCGGGCGGCGCGCCTGGGGGGCTGGACGATCGAGCTGCCCTCGACACAGATCACCTGGTCGGACGAGCTGTGCGCGATCCACGAGGTCCCGCCCGGGACCCACCCGACGCTGGAGCAAGCCGCCGCGTGGTACGCGCCCGAGTTTCGCGAGCAGGTGGTCCACGCGGTGTCGGCGTGCGTCCGCGACGGCACGCCATTCGATGTCGTGGTCCAGGTGATCACCGCGACCGGCCGCCGGATCTGGGTCCGCGCCATCGGTCACGCCGAGCGCACCCCCGAGGGCACGGTCACGATCGTCCAGGGCGGGCTCCAGGACATCGACGAGCAGCAGAAGCTCCAGCACCAGTTCCGCCAGGCCCAGAAGATGGAGGCGGTGGGCCGGCTCGCGGGCGGCATCGCGCACGACTTCAACAACCTGCTGTCGGTGATCCTCAGCTACTCCGACCTGATCGCGGGCGATCTCAAGGCCTCCGATCCGATGCGCGCCGACGTCGAGGAGGTGCGGAACGCCGGCCAGCGAGCGACCGAGCTGACCCGACAGCTGCTGGCGTTCAGCCGCCAGCAGGTGCTCCAGCCGCAGGTCGTCGACCTCGGGCAGATCGTGCAGGGGATGGAGCGCATGCTCCGCCGCCTGCTCGGCGAGGACGTCGAGCTCTCGCTGCTGACGGCGACCCGGCTCGGGAAGGTCCACGCCGACCCCGGTCAGATCGAGCAGATCGTCATGAACCTCGCGGTCAACGCGCGCGACGCGATGTCGCGCGGCGGCAAGCTGACCATCGAGACCGTCAACGTCGACCTCGACGCGGAGTTCGCTACCGATCACCACGGCGTCGTAGCCGGGCCGCACGTGATGCTCGCGATCACCGACACCGGCGTCGGCATGGACGCCAGCGTCCGCGAGCGGGTGTTCGAGCCGTTCTTCACCACCAAGGAGAAGGGCAAGGGGACCGGGCTCGGGCTCTCGACGGTGTTCGGGATCGTCAAGCAGAGCGCCGGACACATCTGGGTCTACAGCGAGGTCGGGCTCGGCACGACGTTCAAGATCTACCTGCCGCGCACCGACAAGAAGCCGGCGCGGCCCATCAGCGTCCCGCTCGGGGTCGCGAACCTGCGCGGCTCCGAGACCGTCCTCGTGGTGGAGGACGAGAGCCAGGTCCGCCAGATCACGCGGACGATCCTGCGCCGGCAGGGCTACAACGTGCTCGAGGCCGCGAACGGCGGCGAGGCGCTGCTGATCTGCGAGCAGTTCGCCGCGAAGATCCACCTGCTGCTCACCGACGTCGTCATGCCGCGCATGACCGGCCGCGAGCTCGCCGAGCGCCTCGCGCCGCTCCGCCCGGCCATGCGCGTCCTCTACGTCTCCGGCTACACCGACGACTCGATCGTGCACCACGGCGTGCTCGACGCCGACGTCGCGTTCCTCCAGAAGCCGATCACCCCGCAGGCGCTGCTGCGCAAGGTCCGCGAGGTCCTCGACTCCTAGCGCGGGTAGGCGGCGCGGAAGAACGCGAGCAGCTCGTCGATCCGCGCGTCGTCGAGCGGGCGCAGGGGCCGATCGCTCCGCGGCGCGTCGCGATCCCACGGCTGGCCGGTCAGCATCACCGTCATCGCCGGCCCGCCGATCGGTCGCACGAAGTGCCACGCGTCGCGATCGACCATCTCGTAGCGGAACTCGCCGCTCGCGATGATCCGCGCGGCGATCGGCGGGGCCTCGGGCCCACGGCCGTGGCCGACCGCCATCTCGTACGTGCCGCGCAGGATCCGCATCGCGCTCGGCCACTTGTGCGGGTGAAACAGCGCCTCGCCCGGCGCGCACGGTTGGATCCGGTGCAGCGACACGCGGCCGTCGCCCCAGCTCCGCCACAGCCGCTCGACGAACGGCGGGTGGTAGTCGATGTCGAGGCTGTTCCAGGCGTCGCGGTCGGCGAGCAACGCCGGGAGCTCGCGCTCCAGGGCCTCGAGCAGGTGAAGCATCCTCCAAGGATGCCCTGACTGGGAGTACCGTTGCTTCGATGCACCGCGGACTCTTGCTGATCCTGATCGCCGCGGGCTGTGGAGACGACGGGCCGCCGGCGCCCGAGCCGCTGACGCCGGACCCGGACGTGGAGACCGGGTGCACGTCGCGCCCAGGCCCCGGCCAGACGCGCGCGAAGGTGGTCGCGTGCGACGACGAGCTGATCGGCGGGCGGCTCGCCGGCGGCCGGATCGGGGACTTCCTGCTCGAGAACGAGCACGTGCGGGTGATCGTCCGCGGCGGCGACACGGGCTATTACCTCCTCGGCGCGGGCCCGGGCGGGATCATCGACGCCGCGTCCGCGGACGGCGAAGATCTCGTGAAGGAGATCCTCCCCGCGATCGATCTCGCGGTCGGCGCGCTCGACGAGCTGGTCATCGTCGAGGCGGGCGATGACGGCCCGGCCGAGCTGGTCGTCCGCGGCCCAGCGACCGGGCTGGAGATCGTCAGCGCGGCGCTCGCCACACCTCCGCCGCCGGTGATCATCGAGCATCGCTACCGGCTGGCCGCCGACGCGACCGCCGTCGAGCTCGAGACCCGCGCGTTCGCGGCCGAGGGCGGCGTCGCGGCGAGCCACGATGTGTACGAGGCGATGTTCTTCGGCGGGCGCGCGCGGGCGTTCGTGCCCGGCCGCGGCTTCGAGCCTGGCTCGGTCGGCGCCGAGATCCTCGCGACCGGCGGCACCACGTCGTCGTACGGGCTGGTCTATCCGCCCGACGCGGCCAACCCGCAGCTGATCGATCTGGCCGGCATCCGCCTCGCGCGCGGGCCCAACGTGGTCGAGGGCGTGGCCGCGCGGCGGTGGTTCGTGATCGGCGACGGCTCGGTGTCGAGCGTCACCGGCGCCGCGTGGGCGCTGCGCGGCGACGCGCTCGGGACGATCCGCGGCACCACCGCCCCCGGCGCCGACGTGATCGTGACCTCCGGCGACGCGCCGCTCACGATCGCCCGCGCCGACGCGGACGGCGAGTTCGCGCTCGACGTCCCGCCCGGCGGCTACGTCGTCCACGCCGAGGCGCTCGGCCGCGAGCCCGGCGGCGTCGCGACCGTCACCGTCGCGGCCGGCAGCACCGACACGCTCGACCTCCCCGTGGGCTCGGGCGGGACGATCGCGCTGACCGTGCGCGACGACGCCGGCGCGCCGATCCCCGCGCGGATCGTGCTGTCGCGCGCCGGCGTCGATGACCGGATCACGTTCGTCGGAGCGTCGGGCGACGCGACGCTGCCGGTGGCGCCGGGGACCTGGCGGGTCACGGTGTCGCGCGGGGTCGAGTACGACGCGGTCGTCGCCGATCCGCTGACCGTCGCCGACGACGAGGTCACGACGCTCGACGCGGTGCTCGAGCACGTGGTCGACACCGCCGGCTGGATCTCCGTCGATACCCACCTCCACAGCGAGCTGTCGACCGACTCGACGTTCCCGGTCGACGATCGCCTCCGCGCGGTCGCGGCCGAGGGCGTCGAGGTGGCCGTGTCGACCGACCACGACTTCATCACCGACTACGGCCCGATCATCGACGAGCTCGGGCTCGGCGCGTGGCTGGGCAACCTGATCGGCGAGGAGGCGTCGTCGCTGGTCTGGGGGCACATCAACGCATTTCCGCTGACTCCCGAGCTCGATCTGCCGGCCCGCGGCGCGGTCAGCTGGATCGGACGCACGCCCGGCGAGGTGTTCGAGGGCCTCCGCGACCGCGGCGCGGGCGTCGTCCAGGTCAACCACCCCAGGCGCGGGAGCTCGAGCCTGTTCGACGCGATCGACCTCGACCCGGTCACGCTCACCGCGGGGACGGACCCGCGCGACCTCGGCCTGCCGGCCGACGCCGACCTGTCCGATCTGTCGTTCGACGCGTTCGAGCTCGCCAACGCGTCGTCGGACGACGCGTTCGAGCAGGTGCTGGTCGACTTCCTCGCGATGACCGAGGCGGGCCACCCCGCGGCGGCGATGGGCTCGAGCGACTCCCACGGCATCTCCGCGTTCGCCGGCGAGGCCCGCAGCTACGTGTGGGTCGGTGACGGCGCCGACGATCCCGCCACGGTGGACGCCGACGCGATCGTCGAGGGCATCCGCGCCCGCCACGTCGTGATCGCCACGGGCTCGTTCGTCACCGCCGGGGTCGTCACGTCCGGCGGCGTCTCGCTGCCCGGCGACACCGTCGACGTCACCGGACAGCCCGACGTCCAGCTCCACATCACCGTGCAGGCGGCGCCGTGGCAGGCGCTCGCGTCGATCCGGATCTACCAGGGCACGCAGCTCCTGCAGATGATCACGCTCGACCCGGACGACACCGCGCCGGTGCGCTACGACGCCGACGTCACGATCGCGACGCCGGCGGCCGACACGTTCTGGGTGGTGCGGGTCGATCCCGCCGGCGCCGGCGACCCCGTGCTCGGCGACTCGATGCCGTCGATCACCAACCCGGTGTTCGTCCAGGTCGACTGATCAACAGCCGCCCGCTACCCGTAGGCACGGCGGCGGCGGCGGCGGCGGCCGTCAAGTCACGTCAGTCGATCGGCGGGAAGTCGTCGCACGCCGCGCTGAACAGCTCGAGCGCCGCCGCGAGGCCGGTCGTGAGGTCGCCGTCGCAGATCGACGAGAACACCGCGTTGGTGCCGGTCATCGTCACGAACTCGTCGAGGCGCTGCGCGTAGTCGGCGCTGCCGAACGTCGAGCTGCACGCGTCGGGGCCGGGACCGGCGATCACCGCGGTCGCCCACCGACCGCGATCGCCGGTGTACGTGTCGAGGAAGCCGACGTAGCTCGACACCGCCTCCATCTGCGACTCGCACAGGGTCTGCGCGAACGACAGCGTCACGCTCTGCTCGTACGAGCAGTCGTTCTCGTCGGTCAGGAGGATCACGCCGAGCAGCGCGTCGGGCCGGCGGAACCCGGCGTTGGTGCCGTCGAGCATGCGGTCGTCGAACGCGGCGCGCATCGCGGCGAGCGGCATCTCGTCGCTCGGCCCGTCCGTGCCCACGCCGGCGGCGCACGAGAACGCGGCGGCAGGATCGGCGTCGGTCGCGTCGATCCAGCGGTGCGTCATCGCGCACGCGCTCGGCTGGAGCATCGCGCCGTTATCGCCGCCGTCGATCGACGTCGGGATCGAGCCGCCGATCGGCAGCTGCTGCTGGTACGTGTAGTCCACCCCCGAGGTCGTCACCGCGACGCGGTAGTCGAGGCCCGACGCCGCGATCACGTCGATGAACGCCGGGAAGTTGGTCGCGAGGTTGGTCTGCTCCTCGCCCATCGACCCGGAGTTGTCGATCACGAACAGCAGATCGATCTTCTCGCACCGCGCGGACGGCGTCGCGTCGGGCCCCTGCACCCACGGCTGCGCGTCGGGCTCGACCGCGTCGTCACCCGACGTGTCGTCACCGGACTGACCGGCGGTGGGGCCGCAAGCGGCGATCAAGGACACGAGCACGAAGCTGCGGTTGCGCATGGTTTCCCTCCCGAGCCCGCGAACCGTACCGCCGCCGCCCGGACCCGCGGAAGCGATTCCGCTCCCGGTCACACGATGTCACTCAGCCCGAAATCGGTGGAACCGGGGCGCGATCGGGGTGTCGGAGCTTCTGTGTCGAGCGCGGTGGCCCTCAGTCGGGCTCCGCATCCTCGAGAGGAGACACGCCATGGCACCCGTGCGCCCGTCGATCACGTTCCGTCTCTACAAGGGTGAGCAGCTCCTCCGCGAGGAGCAGCTCAGCTTGCCCGTCATCAAGGTCGGCAAGGTGCCGTCCTCCCACCTCCGCGTGGACGACGACAGCGTCAGCCGGATGCACGCCGTGATCGAGGTGACCAGCCCGACCGACGTCAGCATCATCGATCTCGGCTCGACCCGCGGCACGTACGTCAACGATCAGAAGGTGAACAAGGCGCAGCTGCAGACCGGCGACGTCCTGCAGATCGGCGACATCCGCATCGAGGTCGCGATCGACGCGGCCGCCGAGGAGACGGTGATCGTCGCGGCGCCACCGCCACCGCCGCCGCCGGCCCCCCGCCCGGTGCCGCCGTCGATGCCCGCGCCCATGGCCGCCGCCGCCGTCGCCGTCGCGCGGCCGGTGTTCGCCACCCCTGCCGTCGTGGCCGATGACCTCGACGGCGCGCGCGCGGTCGAGATCGCCGCGATGCTCGGCGACTCGGTCGTCGAGGTGAAGCACTGCATGAACCCGCGCTCGACCGGCAAGGTCCGGCCGGCCACCTACGGCATCCTCGGCGCCGGCGCCGCGCTGATCGTCGTCGGGATGATCTGGTTCGCGATGGGCGTGCAGACCGCGTCGTTCAACGAGGCGAAGCTCGAGCACTGGACCACCCCGGTCGCCGAGGGCGGCCTGGGCAAGCCCGCGCACGCGTTCCGGCCGCGCATGCTGACGTCGAACCCCGCGCTCTACGACGGGATCACGTTCGGCGGCATGCTCGGCGGCCTCGTGCTGATGGCGTGGGGCGTCGGCCGCGTGCGCGACGAGCGCCGCTCGCCGTGGTTCCACGTCGAGGCGCACGCGCTGGTCGCGCCGTCGGGCGACGACTTCATGCTGCGCCTCGCGCCCGGCATGGACGGCGACCTCACCGTCGACGGCCAGACCTCGCCGCTGTCCGGCGCCGCGCTCGCGATCCCGGCCAAGGCGCGGATCCGCGTCCGCAGCGGCAAGACCACGTACCTCGTGTCATCGGTGACGGTCCCGCGCCGCTACCCGGTACCGCTGCTCGGCGGCGTCGAGGCCAACGTCGCGGCGTACTTCGCCGGCTCGGCGGTGTTCTTCCTCGGCGCGTGGGCGCTGCTGCGCTCCGCGCACGGCGGCCTCGACACCGCGAACGGCGACGACGACACCAGCGAGATGGCGCGGCTCGACGGCGCGACCGAGGGCAAGGAGGAGCCGCCGCCCGATCCGCCCGCGGAGGAGGACGTCTCCACCGAGGAGGCCGGTGGCCAGGGCCAGCAGATGGCGCTCACCGAGGGCAAGGCCGGCAAGGAGAACGCGCCGAGCGACACGGGCCGGATCGCGATCAAGCGCAACAGCGACAACCCGTCGCTCGCCCGGGACCAGGCGATCCAGGCGGCGAAGGTCGCCGGCATCCTCGGCTCGGAGTCGTTCGCCAGCGCGGCGTTCACGTCGCTGACCGGCACCGGTGACGTCACGTCGGGCTACGACGACGCCGACATCTACGGCGGCTTCCTCGGCGACCAACCTGGCGAGGCCAACGGTGGTTTCGGCTTCGGCGCCGGCGGGTTCGGCCCGGGCGGTGGCGGCGGCGGCTGGGGCACGATCGGCGGCGGCCCGTACGGCACGATCGGCGGCGGCGGCGGCACCGGCGAGGGCTACAACATCGGCGGCGGCAAGTGCGGCGCGGTCGACTGCGGCCGCCACAAGAAGAGCATCCCGGCGCTCCGCATCGGCGCGCCGCAGGGCAGCGGCGATCTCGACAAGGCGACCATCCGCCGCTACATCAAGCGCAGCCTCCCGAAGATCAAGTACTGCTACGAGAAGGAGCTGCTCGCCGCGCCCGGCCTGTCCGGCACCGTCGATACCCAGTTCCTGATCAACGCCAACGGCACCGTCGGCGACGTCCACGCCAAGGGCGTCAACAGCGACGTCTCCAGCTGCGTCGCCGGCGTCATCAAGGCGATCGCCTTTCCGAAGCCGAAGAGCGGCGGCCCGGTCAACGTGACCAGCTACCCGTTCGAGTTCCACCCGTCGGGCGGCTGAGTCACAGGTCGCGGCGCACGTAGAACTGCCCCTGCGCCGCCACGTCGGGCGAGGGATCGAAGACCTCGTCGGCGCCGGGCGGCGAGGTCCAGCCAGGCTGCATCTCCAGATCCTGGGCGTCGTACTCGAAGTTGCCCATCACGTGGGCGCGGAGGCTGGCGCCGAGGTAGGTGCGGTCGCCGACGCGGAGGTCGGCGCCGACGCCGAGGAACCCGACCGGCATCGCCATCTGGTCGGTGATCGAGCCCTCGCCGTAGGGCACCGAAACCCTCGTGAGCTCGAGCCCGGCGCCGAGCTGCGCGTAGCCGGAGGTGCGCCACGGGCCGTCGGCGCGCAGGCCGATCGCGGCCGTGACGAGGGCGCTCATCCGGTCGATCGGCAGGTCGGTGTCGGTCTCGGGCAACGGGAACGACTCGGAGAAGTAGAGGTCGAGGCCGGTCTCGACGAACGCGACGCCGACCTTGCGCTCGCCGAACACGCCGAGCCCGTTCATCCGGCACTCGTCCCACGCGTTGCGCCGATCGCCCTCGTCACGCCGGAACCCGTAGCCACCGACCCGCGCGCCGAACGCGTACATCGACGGCCCGGTGCGCTCGGCGACCGCGACGTCGTCGGCGCTGGCGACGGGAACGTAGACGGCGAAGGACAGGACGATCGCGGCGAGGTGGCGCATGTCCGCCTGCTCAGCAACCGCGATGCCGCCGGATTCGCAAACCGCGGTTCACGATCCGCCCCGCCGGGTTCACGACCCGGTGTGGCCAGACTCCACGACTGTCGAGATCAGCGACGGTCGTGCAGCCGCGCGTAGGCGCGGGCCTGGTCCTCGTCGCCGCGCTCGGCGTTGTAGCCGGGCAGCCGGATCCCGCACGCCTCCTGCACGCGCAGCCCGGCGCTGTCGGGATCGACCGCGTGGCGGCCGACCTCCTCGCACCCGGTCGAGACGCGCGGCGAGGTGAAGCCGCGGTGCTGCCACGACTGCACGGGCCAGCCGGTTCGGTCGCGGACCGTCCAGGCCGACTCGGTCGCGCAGCCGGTGAACACCGCGAGGGTGGTGAGCGTCGATGCGAACAACAGGATCTGACGAAGGCGCATGCGAGCCACTTTGGCAAGCGATGTGCCACGAGCGTTCCCGCGCAACCGCGGGAGATCGCGAGGGCGCGGGTGTGCCGATCAGGCCCGCTGTGGATCCGGTGCGACGGGTTCGGTGTCGCAGGCGCGCCGGGTGAGGTGGCTACTCGGCTTTCCGTGGGACCGCTGGCATCGATGGACAGCGGCAGTCCCCAGGTTCGCGGGGCCGGGCTGTGGCAAGTTCGCGTCCTCGTTCGCGCCATCCTGGCTCGTCCGTTGCTACCCGAGGCTCGCGATGTCCCGACTCCCAGCCGCACTCCTCGCCGTCGTCCTCGCCGCTCAGACCGGATGCGCGGGCGGGCTCTCGAACAACCAGAGCAGCGGCATGATCTACGGGGGCGGCGCCGCCGTGTTCATGGGCGGCGTCGTCGCGATCGACGGCCTGGTCTGCGACGACACCGCCAACGGCGGCCAGGGCTGCGACGACGACAAGGCCGACCTCCTCGGCGGTGTCGCGATCATCGGCGTCGGCCTCGTGCTCGGCACGCTCGGCTACCTGCTCAAGCCGAAGCCGACCCCCGAGGGCACGACGGTCTCGACGAAGACCGCGGACGACCTCCAGCCGATCGCCGGCACCGTCGTCGCCGAGTAGCTCACTCGCAGGTGAACGCGCGGAGGTGGCCGTCGCCCGAGGCGACGATCAGCCGCTCGCCCGAAGGATCGATCGCGAGCGCGACCGGGTCCTCGACGTCGACGCCGCCGATCGCTCCGCCGAGATCGGCCGGGTGCAGCGCCACGTGACCGTCGGTGGCGATCGCGACGTGCGCGCCAGTCCCGGTGACCGCGACCGCGCGGACGCCGGTCAGCTCCAGCACCGCGGTCGGGCCGGGCTGCAGATCCTCCGGGTCGATCGTGAACACGAAGCCCACGCCACCGGCCGTGGCGTCGCTGCCGGCGATCAGGGTCGAGCCATCGGCCGAGACGGCGAGCGACGTCACCCAGCCCTGGAGGAACTCGCCGCCGCCGCCCGCGCCCTCGGGATCCCACACGCCCGCGACCGTCTCCGGCGCCGCCGGATCGCGGCGCTCGATCGCGGCGATGCCGTAGTCGTGCCCGCCGACGAACAGCGCGTCGTCGGTGCGGACCATCGTGGACACGCCCCACAGTGAGGTCTCGAACGGCTCGCTCGCCGCGCCGGTGGCGAGCGAGATCGAGCGCAGGCCGCCGCCGAAGTTCTCGTCGGCGATCACGCCGCGCTCGGCGTCGAGGCCGGCGACCGCGGTCAGCGGCAGCTTCATCGTCTGCACCGGCAGCGCCGACGCGTCGGCGAGCGCCCACTGGCGGAGCGCGCCGTCGGTGCCCGCGCCGAGCACGCGATCGCCGGCGACCGCGAGCGCGCGGACGGGCGCCCCGCCGTCGTCGAACGGCACGCCGTAGCTGGGGCGGCCACCGGGCAGCGGCGCCGCGTCGGCGTCGACGCCGAGGCTCCACTGCTTGACCGAGCCGTCCTCGGTGGCGACCACCGCGGTGCCGTCCTCGGCGATCGTCAGGGCGACGATCCGGCCGTGGAGGTTGTCGACGTTCCACGCCTCGGTGAGCGCGACGCCGGGCTCGGCGCAGCGATCGAGCGCGGACGCGGTGACGACGACGTCGTCGCCGTCGCCGGGATCGTCGGCGGCGCAGGCGCCGAGGGTGGCAGAGGACAGGGCGAGCGAGAACGAGGTCAGGGACAGGCGCATGGGAGGCTCCAGGGTTGGTGAGCCAGACGATGCGCCGTTCTCGCAGCCGAGAAAAACGATACTTTCTTGATGCTCGGACAAGCAAAGCTTGCCGAACAGAATGGCGGACAAGGGATGAGCTCGGAGCCTCTCGCGCCAGGTCGCCCGGGCGCGGGCACGCAGCCTTCGTCTACGAGAGACGGCAGCCGCTGGCTGAGTCGGTCGCCCGACGTCGCTACTTTATGGCCGTTATAGTTACGGTAACCGAGCTCGTCGGCCCACCGGGGCGTAGTGATGGGGCCGCGATCGTGGTCGCGCAAGGGGCGAGGTTGTATGCTCCTCGGCGACTCTCCGGGGGGAGAGCACCTTCCAGGAGGGATCATGCGCGTCCGATTTCCACGCTTGTTGCTGATCGCTGCGTTCGCGTTTGTCGCGCCCGACCTGGGTGCCAGCGCCGAGACCGTCGGTGGGTTCCACTTCGAGGTCCCGCAGGGCTGGACGCCTTGCAAGATCGAGATCGAAGGCTTCAACCAGTTCTACTGCAACGCCGACTCGGCCGTGATCGGCATCCAGTCTCCGGCGACCGCCGTGGACGCGCGCACGCTCGCCAACCACGATCTCGCGGACGTCGAGATCGTGAACGAGCAGGAGGCCGTGTTCGCGGGCAACCCCGGCCACGTCGTGATCGGACGGATCAAGCAGGGTGACAAGTTCATCCTGGTCGCGATCGCGGCCACGGTGGGCGCGGGCGGCGCGCGCGTCGGCCTGATCGCGGCGCCCGAGGCCGTCGAGGCCAGCGTGCAGGCGTGGAGCGCGCTGATCGATCAGGGCAACTTCGGCGGCGAGGCCCCGAAGGCGACCCAGAAGTTCACCGTCGCCAACGTGGGCGAGGGTTGCGCCGCGGTCGCGACGATCGACGGCGAGCAGGTCCAGATCGCCGCGGGCGCCACGACCGAGGTGATGCTCACCGAGGGCAAGCACGAGTTCACGTGGACGGACTCCGCGGGCGAGCTGCACAGCGCCACCGCGGACGTGCCGCCGGCCGACACGCTCGGCGCGTCGTGCACCGTGGCGGGCACGCAGCCGCAGCCGACGCCGGCCACCGACATCCCGGCCGTCAACAGCGACGACACCGCGATGTTCAACGGCGCGCGCGCGGCCGTGAAGTTCTACCGGATCCTCGGCAACCTCGTGATGGGGCAGAACCTGCTCGATCCGACGCCGAAGAGCGATCGGCCGATGCTGCGCGTGCTCGCCGAGCGTCCCGACGACCGCCTCGGCACGATGCACGAGTACACGGGCTACCTCGCGACCCTCGAGGCCGCGGTCGACAAGGCGGCGGGCGATCCCACCAAGATGGCGGCGCTGCGTCGCCTCGCGGTGGTGCTGATGGCGCAGGCCGGGCAGATCGGCGGCGTCCCGCAGGGCTGCTCGAGCCAGCAGGGCCAGGCGATGCTCGACTGCGTCGTCGAGGACTACGCCAAGACCGACATCCGCGAGGTCGTCGGCGAGTGGGGCCGCACGTTCGCCCGCATCGGCAACGCTCCCAACCCCACCGACGGCATCGTCGAGCTCTCCCAGCTGGCGCAGTAGGAGGATCCCATGAAGACGCACAAGTGGATCGCCATGGCCGCGCTTGCCCTCGTGCTGGGCGCTGGCTGCAAGGACAAGAAGAAGTCGACCGACGAGGTCGGCAAGACGGGTGAAGGCACCGGCACCGGCACCGGCACCGGCACCGGCACCGGCACCGGCGCCGCCTCGGGCTCCGGCGAGGGCCAGAGCTCACCTGACAAGAAGGAGGACGGCTCCGGCCTCGCTGGCGACGGCAAGGCGGTGGAGACCGCGACGCCGGGCGCCAAGGCGACCGCGGTGCTCGACGCCGTCAAGACCGAGCAGGCCGAGCAGGCCGCGCTGACCTCGAGCACGCCGGCGCTGCCCAAGAACGCGATGGCGCTGATGGGCGGCACCGACATCGTCGACGGCGGTGACCTCAAGCTGGTGGTCAAGGACAACGGCGACCAGTCGCCGATCCGCGGCCAGACCGCGCAGGTGCTCGAGAAGGTGATCGGGCTGGTCAACGGCGCGATCAAGTTCCCGCGGGACCTCCCGGTCGAGATGGACAAGTGCGGCGAGCCCAACGCGTACTACTCGTCGCAGGATCAGAAGATCATCTTCTGCGACGAGTGGGCGCCGTTCTCGGCGCAGGCGTTCGGCCGGTACAAGACCGATCCGGCCGAGATCGAGCGGATGACGATGAACACCGTCATCGAGACGTTCATCCACGAGCTCGGCCACGCGCTGATCGACCAGTGGAAGCTGCCGGCGACCGGCCGTGAGGAGGACGCCGCGGATCAGCTGGCCGCGTTCGTCCTGATCGACGAGGGCGACGACACCTCGCAGATCATCATGGACGCCGCCGAGTTCTGGTTGATCCTCGCGGTGACGCGCGGCGAGCAGGGCCGTAACAACTTCGCCGACGAGCACTCGCTCGATCAGGTGCGGTTCTACAACTTCGCCTGCATGGTCTACGGCTCGAAGCCGGACAAGTACGTGAGCCTCGTCGAGGACTACGACCTACCGCTGAAGCGGGCGTGGCGCTGCGAGGACGAGTACCGCGGCATGCGCGCGGCGTGGGGCGGCCTCCTCGAGAAGATCCTGATCCAGGGATGATCGCGGGCGTCGTGAGGCGCGGGATCGTCGCGGCGGGAGGCGTGAGCCTGCTCGCCGTGGCGGTCGTCGCCTGGGCCGCGGACGCCCCGGGTGCCTGGAAGCCGTGCGGCGAGGGCTGCCTCGAGCGCGGCCGGTCGCGCCTCGAGGTGCGGCACGGGATCACCGGCGACGCCGTCGTCGCGGCGATGAAGGGTGAGGTCGTCCACGACCAGGACATCGAGGTCGGCGGCAAGCCGGGTCGCCTGGTCGTGACGTTCGGCGACACGCTGGAGGCCGTCGCGATCGTGGGCACCGACGCGATCGCGCTGCGCGCGCCGCTCGGCGAGGCCGGCGACGCCGCGCACGCGTGGGGCGCGATGGTGGAGCGTCTCGGCGGGCTGCCGCCGGACGGGCCGGGCGGCAAGCTCACGCTGGTCAACGTGGACACCGACTGCCGGGCGACGGTCTACGTCGAGGGCCAGGCGCACACGCTCGAGCCGGGCGCGTCGCAGGTGGTGGAGCTCGCGTCGCCGCGCGCGTACGTCGAGTGGCAGGAGCGCGACGGCGATCACCGCATGGCCGCGGCGTTGCCGGGCGCGGAGGCGCGGATCGGCTGTCCGCCGCCGGCGCACGCAGCGCCGGTCGCCGCGGCGCCGATCGCGGCGGCCGTGGCTGCGCCCGACGCCGGCGTGATCGCGGTCAGCGTCGACGCGTCGCTGGCGTTGCCCGTGGCCTCGGCAGGCACCACGCCGATGCGTCGGGTGGCCCGCGCGCGTCGCTCGAGCCCGCGTTCGCCGGCGCGCGGTCGGCGGTGCT
>Ga0163144_10002132_pt1 | contig 46263 bp, 58 predicted proteins | sample OliLak19BULKMAT1_FD_123175 | JGI IMG/M metagenome (GOLD analysis project Ga0163144, IMG submission 123175) | Freshwater microbial mat bacterial communities from Lake Vanda, McMurdo Dry Valleys, Antarctica - Oligotrophic Lake LV.19.BULKMAT1 | ecosystem: Environmental > Aquatic > Freshwater >... | reverse complement strand
TGCGGATAAACCGTGTTTGCTTCCGGTTCGACGGCGTCCTGGCTCTTGTAGTCGCGCCAGTTCTTGTACCAGGTCGGGTCCATGTCGTTCGTCTGGTCTTCCACCGGGACGAACCCGAGCCTTGTCACGCCAAGACGCGCGGCTTTTAATCGCGCCGGCAAAATCCCACGGATCAGGCTTTTGATTGGGCCGTCGGTTATGGGTCGGCCGGGTGGGGTCGGCATCAGTTCAGGAACCTTCCTAGAAGACGCCGATACCGGAGGCACCGCACGTCGACGGCGGGCGCGACCCCGGCGTCGGCGATCATCACTTCGGCGAGGATTCGCTCTCCCGACCCTTCGATGCCTCGAAAGCACCGGGCACTGTAAAGAGAGCCGTCCGGGACTCGATAATTGTAGTTGCGGATCCCGTCGCCTTGATCAGGCGTGAGGTTGCTTGCAAGCATGGAGGTAGCGGCCCCGGTCCCGTTTGCGACCTGAAACACATTGACCGCGAGCGGGCTCGCCTCAACCATCTGTCCGTTGCGAGCGTACAGCATGACGCTTTCGACGCGACATGACTCGTTGAACGTCGCGCGATTCCTGCTTGCGAGCGTTCCGTCCAGGGCCAGCTTCAGCTCGTGAAGTTCGGTTGGGCAGGGAATCCAGTCGTCCGGCGCCACTTTGGAAAAGATCCCGGTGACTCCGCCCCAGTGGAACGTCCCCGGCCCGAGCATTTGAAGGACCACGAACAGAGGGCCGGGATTCGACGACAAGACTCCGACGGCGGAAATCCATGTCACTTGGTTAAGCAGCGTGACGTATGGCGACACCAGGACGTTTGCCCCGGATGCGACGTAAATGCGGGCCACGGAGCCCGCGGAGGCCTTCACGCCGACGCCGAAGCCTATCGACCTGGCCTTCGGGTCCATCCGGCCGGCCGTGGTGCAACCCTGGACCAGCGTGGCAGTCCCGCTTGTCACCGTTACCTTGGCGCAGAACTCTCCGTTGATCTGGGTCGTATCAGCGAGGCCGGGCCCGCACCTAGAGATTGCCGCGACGCCCGTAGGAAGGAACGCCCAGTCGGCCGGCGTCGCCGCGTCCCCGTCCGGCCAAATCATAAAATCGTCGTTCGTGACGAAGTTCTGGGGCTGGTGAGACTGAATCAGCGGAATCGGGCTCGCGCCGGTGAAGTTCCCGTCCGGGTCAATAACCCCGGCGATCCTCGAGTTGAGAGACGCGAGATTCCCCCTGGCTGCGATCAATTCGGTTGTCGACTGGGCAGGGGTCTGTGCCTGTCCAGGCGAGATCAGGACCGAGTCGATCGCCTCGGCAATGTCATTGAATAATTCTTTGTTGACGACCGATCCGTCCTGTCCGGTACCGGTGTCATTGACGAGATTCGCTATTACGGCGTCGTCGGCAAGTGGCAGAGACATCGGATGTTTATCAAAGTCCGTTTTCGGGCGTCTCTGCGACCGGAGCCTTCACCGACTCGTCGGCGTCAGCAGCCGGAAGGGTGAACGTCTTCGTGGCGCCGGCCAGTTCCTTGAGCTTCCTTGACACCTGAGAAATCAGGTCGGGACGCGCGCGGAGCTGTGCGGTAAGCGACTCAACGGCCTTCGAGACTTCAATCTTCTGCCGCTCCGAGCGCAACCAGAAGTAACCCTTGAATGGGGGCCCGTAGGACTTTGACTCCATCAGGGCCTCGACGTCACGCTTCGCGTTCGGCCCCTTCGGAACAAACACTCCGAAGGTATCGCCCATCGCTCCGTCGAAACACACGGTCTCGTTCTTCGCGTGGGTCTTTGTTCCGGTCACCAGGTTGACGGAAACGTCGGGAGAGTTCATCTGAAAGCGATACCTCAGCGCGAACGACTCGAATATCAGGTCATCTTCGCCGGTTCCGGGAATCCTTCCCTCGATTGGAGGAAAGAGAGCGCCCGCGGCGGCCGGTGAAAGCGGCTGACCGCCCTTGAGTCCTTGGCGAATGATTGGTTCTGGCATCTTGATTCTCCCCTTCGGTCTATCTTACCTTGGGAAAATAGTCCCGTAGGCGTAAAGATACGGAGCGGCCGCTGAGGTCGTTGCGATCGTCCTAATCAGCAGCTTTTCGCCTTTCCTGGCGAGGATGGGATAGCCATTGAAGCTGACCGTGGTGACGGTCGCGGTGACTATTCGCTTGTCGTACAGCAGGGTCACTACTTCGCTCGACCCGTTGTCAGAGAACGACGGAGCGACCGAGTACACATTGAAGTTCGGGGTGGTCCCGGTGAGCGCGACGTCGGCGTAGATCAAGGCCGCCCGGTTCAGTTCAAACTGGGCCGGCTTCGGATTGAGAGCGAACGCGTTACTCAGGAAGGGCCTGATATCGGCGGCGCCAGGAAGAAGGACTCCGCCGGCGAAAAGGGTCTTCGACGTATCCCACACGACGCCGAGCCCGACCGCGGCGTTAGCACTCTCAGCGGAGGCGGCGACGAACTTATCGTTCGTGCTGTCGGTCCTGAGTGCGGCGTAGTTCACGGCCTTCCACCGATCGCTTGCGGAGGCGTTGATGATGTCCACCACCTCTCCGATCGTGTCGCAGGCCGTGTCGGTTAGAAGGATGGTTCCGGCTGTGCCGCCACTCGGGCATGTGACCAGCGAATCGGCCGCTTCGGCCGTCGCAAGGCCACTCTTGAAGAGTAGGGTTGTGGTCGTGGTCTGTACTGTCCCGGAGGGTTTCGTGAGCGAGGCTGACCCGGGGTTGTACTTGATGAGCAGCGCGATGTCGCCGGCTTGGGTGGCGTGAGTGAAGCCGATCTGGCCAGGGTCACCAGAGAGGTACTTCGTCATCCAGGCGGTGTCCTGGGCGTACACGGGCGCGGCAATGAGGGCCACGCAGAGCAGCGCGGCAGCAACAAGGAACTTTTTCATGGTGTCTCTTTTATTTTTGTGTTTTAAGGAGAAATTTGGTTCAGGGGCGGCCCATCAAAGCCGCCCCTGTTCGGAACCTAGATTCCGATGTTGATGATGCGGCCGTGAGCTTCCTGCATGGCCCACTTCGAGGTCATGTCGGTGAAGTACTCCCAACTGCGCCCGTCGATGTCGTTCGCCTGGCGATCGGCGAGGAGGGACGTATCGCGTCCGATGAAGGGCGCAATCTCGATCTCGTTGATGTCCAGGACGTAGGCCTGAGTGGCCAGTTCCGGGACGGCGTCGAAGATTCCAGACTTCATGATCGAGAACGTACCGGCCGCGTTGCGGATCTGGTCAACGTCCATCCCGACGACTCGGTCGTTCGGCTGATACCTCACCTTCGCATCGGCGAAGCGAGTGATCTGCTGTGCTACGGCACGGCCACAGAAGATCATCTTGTGCCCGGTTCCGCCGGACAGGTAACCGCCACCACCATACTTTCCGACTTCCAGGAGGAAATCGTCAATCGACGTTTGCGTGAGGTTCTGGTTGTTCATGTCCCACACGTTGCGGCGGATGAAGAAGCGGGCGCCCCCCATCATGTTCTGGCCGTTGCCAAGCGTCCCGAGCCGACGATCCCGAGTTCCGAGCAAGAGCTTGCGCTCGAGGCTCTTGGCGTGCTCGTGCCACGTTTCGCGCTGTGCCTCGTCCATGTCGGGGCCAACGTAACGTTCGGTTCCGAGCATTCGGCCGGTCAGACCGAAGGGGTGGCGGGTGATCTCAGGGTAGTTGAAATCCGTGAGCTGCCCGGTCGACCGCATTGCTCCGATACCGGCGCCGTCCTCGCGCGATGGGCCAAGGATCAACCACACGTCGCCGTCGTTGACGTCGAACGGGCCGTTGTCTCCAAAACCACGAACGCAGGTGACGGAATCGGTTGTCGGGGCCACGGACACGCGGACAACTTCCTCGGTGCGGAGGTTGATGAGCGAGTAATCCAGGGCCAACCTGGCGCCGTCCCCGACCTTGAGGGTCAGGGTGTTCACTCCGGCGGCGACGGCGCCGAGCGATGTCACCTTGTACGAAGGCGGATACTTCTTGAACCAGGTGTGGACGAAGTCACGGACTGGAGCCGCTTTTCTTGCTCGGTTCGAGAGAACCGATACCAATGGCGAGATTTCGGGCTCAATCCAGTGAAGCTGCGGGTCTACTTGGGGTTTTGTGGCCGCCGAGTTGTTTCCTTGCGGGTCGCGCAAGGACGCAATAGGCGTCGGTTCGTACATTGGGAGCGGAGCGAATGTCATCGGATTACTTGCCTCTCGCCGGTGACAGGGTTAACCGTCGACGGGCGTGGAATGGTGGATGGACGTTGCTGTCCGGGAACAAACCCAGGGGTCACTGTATGACTCGCGTCGATACTGACTCCAGAGGGCGGGTTCACCGGGGGTGACGGCGCCGTCATAAATGAGCCCATCGCGCCCCGATAGACCATGGCTGCGTGCCACACTCCCTCGGGTTTCATGGCGAATTCGGGCGGAAGACGTTGCCAGATTTGAACGATCGCTTCAGCCGCGGCATGGACCTTCAGCTCTGGTATCAACGGTTGCCCGTTGGGCCCAGTAGCTGCTATCGCCCTTGCGAAGAGTGCCGTGGCTTCGCCCTCGAGTCGGCGCTGTTCCTCGTTTTCCTCAAACGGCGCGAGGCGACGGGATAGAGCTTCATCGACGGCTTTGCGTTGGGACTCAGCAATTGCAAGGGAACGATATTGCTCCGCGGCTTCCGGTCCATACTGTCGCTCGATCAGCGCGTATGTTTTGACGTCATACGCTCCTTCAGGCTCGGTCGGTGGAGTGGCGGCGGGGGGCGCGGCTTGCGGTACGACGGCCTTCAGCTCGTCGATTTGCGCTTTGAAGCGACCTTCCGCCGACTTGACCATGTGGCGCGTGTAGCCCTCAAGCTCTTGCGGAGTCGAGAACGTACGGCCAAAGGCTGTTATCGGGGTTTGGGCGGCCTGTGCAGATGGACTGGCTTGTGGCGTTGCTGCGGGTTGCACTGAAGCGCCAGGGATCTCCTGGGGCGGTGCGGGTGTGGCCGAGGCGGCTGGCGCGGCTTCGGGAAGTTGAGGTGCTGGTTCGGGAGACTTTGCAGATCCCCCAAACCCGTAGACATCAAGACTCATGCACGAAAGCCTAGATGACCTGTCAAATCCGTGGTACCATTCCACGTCCTTTCTCGGGAAGCTAACGGTGACATCTACATGCAGACGAATGGCTTGCGGCAGGGGCTACCCGGGAAGGGATATTTTTTTGCCTATTGACTCGCCGTGGTACAATTCCCTGTCCTTTCTCGGGACACTACTGTCCGCCTACGCTTCACCCGGCCATTAAGCCGGAGGGCGTATGCTGCGGAACGGTACGGGCTACCCGGGAAGGGATATTTTTTTGCCTATTGACTCGAGTGCTATTCTTTTCGTGCCTTGGGATATAGCCCGGCTCAAGGATCGGCGATAACCTGACGGTGATCTCGCTCGGACTCGGACTCGGAATCCCGTACGGACTCAGACTCGACCCCGGACAAGAGACAATCCCCGAAAGCCAAGCTCAGACGCGCCCACACTCCGGTAAGCAGATCACCAGAGGGGAGGAGCCGACCCGTTGGGCTGAAGGTTCGCGCGCGCGCGTTACATATTAAACGCGCGATCTATATGCTGTACTACGGTGCACACGGATCGCGCGGGCGCGCGCGGGGGTAGATCGGGAAGCGAAAATAATTGAGAAAAGCACGGCCACCCCTTGACAACGGTGTACTACGGGCGCAATATCCATGCTATGCCGAAATACACCCCCGACACCCCCGAAGGATCCACCCGCGTGACGATCTGGCTCAAGCGCGAAACCTACAATCTTCTCTCGAAGATCGCGAAGCTGCGCGATCGCTCCAGGACCAAGGTCGTCGAGCATTTGATTCTGAACGCGCCAGAAGCTGAAACCGGCGAAATCCGCCAACATGAAAGGGCAAAATGAAAACCGAAAAAATTGCCGTACCGCTGAATCCGCAAGAAATGACCGAGCTCGCCGTGAAGTTGGCGAAGGCAGAGAAGGCCCTTTCGTCGGCCGAGAACGCGCTCGACATCGCGGCCACCGACTGGAAGGCCACGAAGAAAAGCCTGACCACCGAGGTCAATATGTCCCGTGACGAGCTTAACTACCTGGCAACACAGTACCGTGAGGGCGCCAGTGAGGAGGATGTCGAAGTCGACGAACGCGTCAAGGGCGACGTCATCCAGACCTTCATCGTAGGGAGCAAACCCGTCAAGGTGATCCGCGAGCGCCCACTCGAGTCCGGCGACCAGCTTGAAATCAACGACGGCGACGACTATCCGGCCGAAAAAGGCCTTTAAGAAAGCCACTAAAACCCAATGACCAACGAAACCAAGAACACCGTCATGGCCTTCAGCCGCATCGTGAAGGCCCTTAAGACCGTCAGCCCAGGCAAGCGGCCGGCGCTACTCGACCTGGCCATGCGCGAGGCTTCGGAGGCCGACTGCCCGTGTAGCAGCGCCCCCGCGCCGGACGCACCGGAACAGATGCCGCTCTTGTAGCGGTAATGTCTCCCCACTTATTGTTTCTTCCGGTCACCATGGCCGCCGCAACCGGAATGATCGCCCTCTTTGCGGCGGCCAGCCTTAAACCCCTCGTAACAACACAGGAGACGTTCAGAATGGAATCCAAAAAAGCGTTCGAGAGCGGATCTCCAAAAGGAGACTTCAACAAGGCCTTCCTGGCCGTTGTTGCCAAGGACATAGAGGGCGGATTCGTGAACGACCCGAACGACCCGGGCGGAGCGACGAACATGGGCATCTCGTTGCGCGAAATCAAGCGCCTCGACGCCGACAAGAAACTGCCCGACTTTCTGTTCTCGCGCTTCGACTTCAACAAAGACGGCTTCATCAACGAGCGAGACGTTCCGTTGTGGAACGAGACCCTCGCCCGGGACTTCTATCTCGAGTTCTACTGGAACGTCATCCGCGGCTCGGAACTTCCCGCACCACTCGCGATCATCGTCTTCGACTCCGCGGTCAACGAGGGCGCGCCCAAGGCCGCCATGCACCTCCAGCGGTGCGTGGGCTCCGAGACGGACGGAAGGGTGGGCCCAGAGACGATCCGGGCGGCCTGGGCCTTCCGCATCAAACCCGGAGGCCTGCGCCCCGAGGAGGACGTGTTCCTGTCTCGCCTGAAGCGATATGCGAGCCTCAAGGAACAGCAGTATTTCTTCTCCGGGTGGGCGCGCCGATCGTTCAAGATGCTGAAGGTGGCCCAGTCGTGAGAATCCTTGGAATCGACCCCGGAACGCGGTGCGGATACGCGCTGTTCGAGTCCGACGACATCCTCCTGTCAGGGGTTTGGGACCTGTCCGGCCGGCGCCACGAGGGTGGAGGCATGCGCTACCTACGGCTTCGCCACTTCCTCTCCGAAGCCCTGGCGGGCGTGACCTCTGTCGCCTACGAAGAAGTTCGCCACCATATCGGGACGGACGCGGCCCACGTCTACGGAGGCATTGTGGCGGTCATCTCGGCAGAGTGCGAGGCCCTGAGGGTCCCCTATGTCGGCATCCCGGTCGGAACGGTCAAGAAGTACGCCACCGGGAAAGGCAACGCCAAGAAGGACGCCATGATCGAGGCCGCCAGCGCGCGATGGCCAGGATACCGCTGCATCGACGATAACGAGGCGGACGCCAGGTTTATCGCCATGGTCGCAGCTCGAGACCTCGGAGGGGCAAAAACGAGATGATCTTTGGCTCGGTTTGCAGCGGCATCGAAGCGGCTAGCGTAGCGTGGGAGCCCCTCGGCTGGCGCTGCGCGTTCATGTCGGAAATAGAGCCGTTCCCGCGTGCCGTGCTGGCGCATCGCTTCCCGCACACCCGCCTCCACGGCGACTTCGCAACGATTGAGGACCAGTATGAAGCAATCGACCTTCTTGTCGGCGGAACGCCCTGCCAGTCGTTTAGCGTCGCAGGACTCCGAGGCGGAATGGATGACGCGCGCGGTAACCTGGCCCTCGAATATCTTAGGCTGGCTGACAGACTGCGGCCCCGGTGGCTGGTGTGGGAGAACGTGCCCGGTGTCCTGTCATCGAACGGAGGGCGGGACTTTGGTTCCATTCTCGGGGGCATGGGAGAACTCGGGTATGGCGTCGCATACCGAGTGCTTGACGCTCAGCACTTTGGAGTTCCCCAGCGCCGGCGTCGCGTCTTCGTTGTCGGATATTTTGGAGACTGGCGACGTGCAGCAGCGGTACTTTTTGAGCGCCACAGCCTGTCGGGGAATACTCCGCCGCGCCGCGAAACGGGGGAGATTGTTGCCGCCCTTACTGCAAACGGCGTTGGAACATGCGGCGCTGACGACAACCAAGGACAGGCCGGACATCTGATAAGCCATTGCCTGAACGCGGGCGGCATGCGCCGTCAGGATTACGAGACCGAGACGCTGATAGCCCACGCCCTGCGCGGCGAAGGCTTCGACGCCAGCGAGGACGGGACGGGACGCGGGACGCCGCTAGTCTTTGACACGACGCAGATCACGAGCTCCGGAAACTACAGCAGCCCAAAGCCCGGCGATGCGTGCCACCCGCTTACAGCAAGCGCGCGTGCGACAGCCATAGCGTTTTCCTCCAAGGACCACGGCGCCGATGCAGGCGACATTGCGCCGACGTTGCGCGCGGGCGGGCATAGCAAGAGCCATGCGAACGCGGGCGTGCCGCCGGCAGTGGCGTTCGACCTACGCGGACGAGAAGGCGGCGCGCAGATTGAAGGCCCTCACGACACCGCGAACATTCGCGCCGCATCTGGCGGCTCATCCCGCAGCTATGTGGCATCCAGCGCCGTCCGCCGTCTCACGCCCCGCGAATGCGAGCGCCTGCAAGGCTTCCCCGACGACTTTTCTCTCGTCCCGTATCGCAACAAACCCGCAGCCGACGGCCCCCGCTACAAGGCGATCGGTAACTCGATGGCGGTTCCGGTTATGCGCTGGATAGGCGAACGAATCGCTGCGGTTGAAAGATGCGAGGGATGACCCCTTCCAAGATTGCCCCGCAGTATCACCCGTGTCCCGAATAGCACTAATGTGTGTTTTTCTGGGTGAGTGATCTAACAACGCCACCGCCTCGCAAAGGGGAATTGGGTTAGGACTTCGGGCCAAACGGACGCCCGTGCAGAGCACGGGCCGCCGGCCCCCCCCCGTCCGTTCGCTTCGCTCACCTAAACCCTTCATTTTCAAAGACTTACATCGCAGGGCGCGGAGAGATAGCCGAGCGACTGAGAACGTTTAGATCTCCTCGTGCTCGGCGTGCTCTGCTGGGGAGCAAGCTGCTGGTAGCCAAGGGACGAAGTAAGGGGCGCTGCGCGCGTAAGTCATTGAGACGGAAGCGCTTCGCGCGCAGTGCGTTTGATGTGGGATCACAGAAGGGACGGAGTCTTCCCAACGCACACAACGAAGGAGACTGCCCTTCCCCGTTCCTTTCCCTTCCATGACGATGCATCGCGGCCCCTGCGCCCTGCCCCTGCCCCTGACGTCGCGGCCCCTGCGCCCTGCCCCTGCCCCTGACGTCGCGGCCCCTGCCCTCGCCACACCCTGGGCCAGTGTCCGACCTGACACACATTGTGGCCGACCTGCCACGCTTTGTGTACTGTCTGACACTGCTCTTGGCCGAGCGAGAGACTGCCCGATTGCGTTAAACCTTTCACATTCAACGACTTACGAGAAATAGGTGTTATGGCATGCACGTTGCTATAGACAAGGTCATGAATCAAACCACTTTGTCCCCCTTGCCGAAACTCTCGCCCGAGGTCTCGCCTAGCAACCACGTGGTGCCATACCGCGCCTGGTGGCGCGTGCCCGTGGCACGCTGCCAGTGTGGCGGCACGCTCACGTACACCTTGATTACCAACATGGTGAACCTGGACGACATTGCCGCCAACTTCGACACTCGCGATACCTTCGACACTCGCGAATGCGCTAGCCTCTACTGCGATGATCCTTGTACAGAATGCGAGGCTCTGCGCCAGAACGCCATCGACCTTGAGGTCAATCGTCAGCTGGCCAGAGGGTTGGCACTACTCGCAGACATTCAAGACGGCTCGCGCGTTAGCCGCCAGAACGTCATCGACCTTGAGGTCAATCGTCAGCTGGCCAGAGGGTTGGCACTACTCGCAGACATTCAAGACGGCTCGCGCGTTAGCCGATAGATCTTCAGTCCATACCCCATCCAAGGCGGATGGGGTAAGGACTGGCGAATCCCTCGCCAGACAAAGGAGCACATCATGATCAAAACCACTTTGCCCGATCAAACCTTGCCAGAGCTCTCGCGCGAATGCTCGCCAGCTGCCGAAGCCAAGGCTGCATGCGTGACCAATCTCTACGCTCAATCTCTCGATACGATCAGAGCCCGATACCCGTATCTCGATACGCTTGAACTCGCTACCCTTATGGCGATGAGAATCATTGCCCAGACTCTTCCTGCGCGGCTCTCAGGCGTGCGGGCTCGCACCGAGGCGGCTCAGGCGCTACTCGCAGCCATGGCAGACGGCTCCTCCGATGATCCAACCGCGCAAGACTGCCCGATTTGCGTTCTCGCTCGCACCGAGGCGGATCAGCTCCCCTGCCCAGACGGCCCGGCGGTCATCCACCTTGACTGCGACATCGAATTCCCAGCGCAGCGGACGATGGATCCAAGCTACCGTAGACGGTAGCCGGGATGTCCCGCTCTCAGTCGTCCGAGGCGCAATCAGCCGATAGATCTTCAGTCCATACCCCATCCAAGGCGGATGGGGTATGGACTGGCGAATCCCTCGCCAGACAAAGGAGCACATCATGATAAACCTAAGAAAAATATTTCTTCTCCCCCCGGGTGAGCCTGGCAAAAAATTCGGGGTGATGCGATATGGGAGGGTCTATTGCTTTTCCTGCATGCGAGGCAATCGCCTATATCGCCCAGACTCAGGGCCAGAGAGTCTCAGCAAGACCCAACCGTGCACTAAATGCGGGATCCCTGTGCTCGTCGCACAATGGCGCCCCGACGCTCCAGATTACTTGGTAGTGCCTGCTCGGCGAGTAGAGACGACGATTCCCGCTCCTGTGCGTGGTTGGGACTCTATTCTCCCGTTATTGCGTGGGCAAGGGCGCACTTCTGATGCCCGTTCGTTTGTCGGGGTGGAAATTGAATTCGCGAGCACAAGCACCGAAAACGAAGCACAACTTGTGGCGACAGCGAACCGGCTGCTCCCGTACGTGTCTTTGGTCCACGACGGCTCCGTCTCGCCTCGAGCTATGTCAGTGTCGGAGTGTAGAGTCTTCGGATCAATTTCGACTGGCAGTCTGCGCCGAAGAATCGAGACAATGATGCGAGCGATCAAAGACGCTGGAGGCGCGGTAAACCGTTCGACGGGCATACATGTTCACCTTAACGCCATGTGCCTCAGCCCTGCACAAAAAGCGATAATGGCGCGTAGGCTAATCAAAGCGCTTCCGGCGCTTGCGCTAATCGTTCCCGAATCGCGTTTCGGGAATATTTATTGTCACTGGGACGTAAGGGGACGTAGTCACTACAACGCGGTTAATGCCCACACCGATCACGGAACTATCGAAGTACGCGTTCATGCTGGTTCCCTTAACCCCGAAAAAATCCAAGCTTTCGCCTCCATTTTGGCGCTTATTGCGCATGGTACAGCACGTATGCCTAAATACTTCGGCGAAACTGCAATGCTTGATTATTTGCGCAAAGTTTCGCGGCCCGACCTCGCTGCATGGTATATCTCGCGACGAGAAGCCCTGGGAGCGAGTACCGCGTGCCACATGTGGGGCAAGACAGAAGCACCCTCGCCTTCTCCTCGCGCTCTTGCTTCGCCGTCAATGCCGTTCATTTTGACCGACACGATACCGGTTACCGCCGGGGAGTAGTTGGCCTGACACTGCCCTTGGCTGCTACTAGGTCTGCCCACTAGTAGCAGCATAGGCTTCTATCAAAAAAGGAAAACAATATGTGCAAACTTTACGTAACCAATACTTACAGCCTTGAAATTGCTCGCAATGTAGCTGCCCAGATTGTCTTATCGGAGCGGGATGGCTCAGGGATATTATGGTCTGATAATACGGGGACGGGGATTCGGCGTGATTCCGCGGGCCCGGCTGCATCCTGGTACCTGCCCGGCGCAATGTCGGAATTCCTTGGCGTTCCAACATTGCCCGATGATGCTACCGTCTTTGCGATGCACGGGAGGACCGCTACTGGACCTCGTGGACCGCTTAATACTCACCCTCTCGACGCCGGGAACGCCGTGCTATTGCATAACGGGGTGATAGAGGGTGGCGATGTCATTCTAGGCGAAACTGACTCCTGGGCGCTTGCAAGGGCCTACGCGGCGTCAACCAGCGCGGAAGGGTTCGCTGAGTTCGTTGCCGCCAACATCACGGGTTACGCCGCTGTTATCGGTTATCACAAAATCCGGGATGAATGGATTGTGGCTCGTGACGGCCATGCCCGGCTCTATTGGTCTGAGACGCCTGGAGGAGGACTCTCATTCGGGACTAAACCGGAGTTCCTAACCGGTGGCGCGCAATCGCTCCCCGATAATGTCGGCATTGTATTGGATGCTAGCTTCCGCTGTTTACGTCACTTCGCCTGGGAGCTTGGGAGCCGGCCAGTAAGCCTACGGGGAGGAGATTGGGTCCGAAATTGGGATCTAGCTTTCGGAACCGAAGTCAGGGAGCCAGCTTTCGGAACCGAAGGCGGGACAACGCGCAAAAAGAGCAAGAGCAAGGGCAAAGGCTCGTCGAGTAGTACTTCCTCGTTGTTTTCTGAACCGCTTGGGAGGCTCGCGAAGTTCGACGCGCAAGTAGCCGACCAAGTGGCGCGCGCCCAGCGCGATATGTACGCCGGCATAACCGAATCTAAACGAAAATGACCCGCACCCCGGAACATGAAGCCCTACGAGAGGCGGTAATTAAGGCTGCGCGCGCATTTTATCAGTTTCGATATGGTCCTAGACTGTCCGAAACGTTAGCTTGTCTATTTGTCGCAGTGCGCTCTCTCATGGAGTATGAACGCGAAGACTAGCCCCTTGTGATCGTTCCGCCCGCTCGTCAGTCATAACCGATTGTTTGAGCGGGCGGTATTTCCCGCAAACCAAAATGGAGAACAGTTTATGAGCATGAGTAAGAAAGATTTTGTGAAGCTAGCGGAAGCCTTTCGGGATGGCAAAGAATGGGAGTCCGCTCGCGATAATGTGGCCAGTGTATGCAAGTCCGCGAATGCACAGTTTGACCGCGAAAGATGGTTGTCTTACATCGCTGGAGACTGCGGACCGAGTGGCGGCAAGCGTGCGAAGCGCGCGGAGCGTGCTTCATGACCGCTGCGGCTCTGCTCACCAGCGCGGAGGAGCTCGAAGCGGTCGGGAATATTGTCGCAGCGATCCTCAAGGATCTGTCCAAGCGGCTGAAGATCATGGCCGAGGACCTGCCTGCGCGGCGTGCTAGGACCGCTGCCGCTCAGGCGATGCTTGCATCCATGCAATGCAAGAGCCGAGAGGTCATGGTTCGGCCCGGTGCAGACTCTCCCAGGAGGCCTGAATGATCGGCCCGGTATATCGCACGTGCTCCTACGCGCGGCCCGGCACCTACGGCCACGAGTGTGGCGCGCCGGCGACTCATGTGCGCGTTTCGAGTGGGTGGCACCACGACGGCGACAGAATCCCGAAGTCTTACCGATGCCTAGCCCACCAGCATGCAATCGAGCCAGGGGAACCGACACTTCAAACAACGCTCGCACAGTACGACTCCGCCGTGCCACTACAAATAACTCTCTGGTACGACTCAGCCGCCCTTTGGTCCGGCGAATGATCGAAGTTTCTATCCACCGCGGAGACAACAAAATGACCCCTTCCAAGATTGCCCAAATAATCGCTGAGCATGCGCTCTGGCTGAGTGGACGCTGCGGAACCAAGGCTGACCTGCGCGGGGCGGACTTGCGCGGGGCGAATTTGGTCGATGCGGACTTGCGAGGGGCTGACTTGCGCGAGGCGGACTTGCGAGGGGCTGACCTGCACATGTCGGACTTGTTCAAGGCGGACTTGCGAGGGGCGGACTTGCGAGGGGCTGACCTGCACATGTCGGAATTGAGCGGGGCTGCCCTGCACATGTCGGACCTGCGCGGGGCGGACCTGCGCGAGGCGAATTTGTTCGAGGCGGACTTGCGCGGGGCGGACTTGCGCGGGGCGAGGCGATAGGTCCAGCGAATGATCCAAGTCTCTATCCACCGCAGCCGCGCTGAGCTCAGGAACCAGGCACTATTCGGAGCAGAATGGCACCGATACGAGGACCTCGTTTCGACGCTCGGCGCGGCATGGGATGAAGATCGCAAGGCGCGCTCTATCGCCGTGGATCTTCTCCCGTTCGCGCTCTCGAAGATCCGGGAGCAACATCTTGGAGCGATCGTATGCGACCAGGACGTTTCGCCGGCGCTCCGGGCTCGGGCGGCCCGGTTCCTCCCGGACGTGAGAGGTCTAGATCCGCGCCTCGCCCCGTACCAGCAAATAGGCGTCGCATATCTGCGGTCGCGTTTTGCCGCCTTGATAGGCGACGATATGGGCCTCGGGAAGACAGCACAACTGCTCCAGGCGCTACACTCGCCCAGGGCGACGCGCGTCCTCGTGGTGTGCCCCGCGGTCGCTAAGGCCGTTTGGCGCTATGAAGCCAGCTTGTGGGCACCAGGGCTCAAGGTCTCGATACTCGACGGAAAGCGGTCGTTTCGGTGGCCTCAGATTGGAGAGGCCGTCGTCGTCAACTACGACATTCTCCCCCGCGGTGTTATCCCGGAGCCGCCCGAAGGGGTCGTGATGATGCTCGACGAGATCCACTATTGCAAGGGGAGAAGCCTGCGCCAGAAGTCCGCGCGCATGCTCGTCCGCGCCGTGCGTCGCGCCGGCGGCCGGGCGTGGGGCGCCACAGGGACCCCGCTCGACAACAAGCCGCCCGACCTTTACCGGATCGCGGAAACGCTCGGTCTCGAAAGGGAGTTTGGCTCGTGGCAGAACTTCGTCCGCATGTTCGGAGGCTTCAAGCTTCCTTTCGGCATGGCCTGGGGAAAACCGAAGCCGGGGTGTAAGGACATCCTCGAAAGGCTCATGCTGCGCCGGAAGAAAATCGACGTGCTCAACCTGCCGCCCGTGCGCTATTCGACGAGGCCGGTTCAGCTTTCATTGCGCGACACGCACGCAATAGATCTTGAAATAGCCGCCTCGGGGATCAGGGTCCAGGACATCACCGAGGCGGCCATCATGCACCTCGCGCAGAATCCGCACCTGATGACCGCCCGGCGGCTGCTCGCACAAGCCAAGCTCGCCGCGGCCCTTGAGTGGATCGCAGAATGCGAGGAGGCTGGAGAGCCAGCCGTGGTCTTTTCGGCTCACCGTGCGCCCGTAGATGCCATAGGCAAACGGCCAGGGTGGAGAGTCATCACCGGCGAGACGAGCCACGCCGACCGCGCGACGATCGCCAAGGCAATGCAGGAAGGTAAGCTCAAGGGAATCGCCGGCACCATCCGCGCGATGGGAGTAGCTATCACCCTGACCAGGCCGGCGATGTGTTGTTTCATCGACCAGGAATGGACACCAGGAACCAACCAACAAGCCCGGGACCGGCTCGTCCGAATCGGTCAGAATCGCTCGGTCACTGTTTACCACCTCGTCGCCTCGCACGAAGTGGATGAACGCGTGACCGCCATCCTCGCGGAGAAGGCGGAACGCCAACTTCTCACCGTTGACGCCATCACCGGGACGCCAGATTCCGCCAGGGCGGACGCGATGCTTCGCCTCGCCGATGACCTGGATCTCGAACATATCTAAAAAATTCTTGACACTTTCAATCGCCCGGAGGAGAATTACGCTAATGGCCCCAATAGACTCGCACACAGAACAGGCCGAAAAGGCAATTCTCGGCGCCATCATCGTGAACCCGGCGCTCATTCGATCGTGCGGCGTTTGGGCGTCTCACTTCGGGTCGGCGCTAAATCGTGACATCTTCGCCGCGATGACGGCGCTCGAAGACGCCAACTCACCAATTGATCTCGTCACCCTTCGAAAGGCCTCGCCCCGTATCCCCGTCGAGTACCTCGCGGGTTTGGTTGACGGCCTCCCGGCACTCGATAACATCGGATCTTGGGTCGCCATCGTTAAGGGCGATGCAGAACTCCGCAGGATCAAGCGCGGGCTCGAGGCCGCGGCCAATGCCGACACACCAGAGTCGCAAATTGCCGCGGCTTCGGCCGTGCTCGACGGAGGCGCGGCGCCATCGCTGGCGCCTATGCGAATAGGCGAGACAGTGAAGGCCGCGTTCGCGTCGTTTGAGGCCATCGCAACTGGCGGAGGAATGATCGGGTTGCCCAGCGGTCTGGCGTCGCTTGACCGGATAATCTGCGGCTTCCGGCCGGGAGACTTCGTCGTCCTCGCCGCGCGCCCTGGGGTCGGGAAGTCCGCGCTGGGCATGCAGATCGTTCAGGGTTCGCGCGCGCGAAGCCTCGTCGTGAGCCTCGAGATGAGCCGCCTGGCCCTTGTGCGCCGGATGCTAGCTTCCGCCTCGGGGGTGAACCAAAGATCTATCCCGTTCGGGCTGAGGGAAAGCCAATGGCAGAGCCTGGCCGGCGCCGGGACTGACGCGTACAGTGCGCCAATCTGGATTGACACCGCGGCCACAACCGTCTCGGCGGTTAAGCGATCCGCGCGAAGTATCCCAGGCCTCCAGCTCATCATGGTCGACTATCTCCAGCTCATGGAGGGCAAGGCCGAGAGCCGGCACGCCGAAGTCGCGGGAATATCGAGAGGCCTGAAACGCCTCGCAGAGGACACGGGCGTCGTCGTGCTCGCGCTCTCCCAGCTCTCGAGGCCTGCCGAGCGCAAGGACAAACGCCCACAGTTGACCGACCTCCGAGAGTCCGGCGCCATTGAGCAGGACGCCGATATCGTGATGCTCATCTACCGGGAGGAAGTAAACAACCCGACCGACACCAACACCGGGCGCGCCGAGATCATCGTCGCCAAGCAGCGCGAAGGCGACACCGGCACCGTCCGCCTCAACTTCGACAAAACAATTACCCGCTTCTTTGAAGACCAGGAGACACTATGAGCACATTGAGTTACGACGCAGAGTCCATATCGAGATATCACAGATTGCACGCGCCGGCGCACACCGCTGACGAACTAAGGGCGTTTTTTGAGCAGTGCGAACGCACTCAACTCGACCCATGGAGCCGACAGATTTACACCGTGAAGCGACCGGCGTACGTCAACGGCAGCACAACCGAGAGGGCAATGACCCAGGTCAGTATTGATGGCCTTCGGTTGCAGGCCGAACGGTCTGGTAAGTACGGGGGCCAGGTCGGGCCGTTCTGGTGCGGTGGGGATGGAATTTGGGTGGACGTTTGGGTCAAGCCGATGGCCGAACTCATGGCCGCGAAGATCGGCGTATTTCGATCTGGATGGAATGAGCCGGTGTGGGGCGTCGCCCGGTTCGACGCCTACGCGGTGGTGAAGAAAGACGGCTCCCTGAATTCGATGTGGGCGAAGATGGGCGACGTAATGGTGGCAAAGTGCGCCGAGGCCTTGGCCCTAAGAAAAGCCTGCCCAGCGGAGCTTTCCGGTCTCTACACGACCGAGGAAATGGGCGACGTAATGGCCACCGCGCTTGCCAAAGATCTCCAGGCGGTACCGCCTAAGGTCGCGGCAGACGCTGGCCTAGAAGGCAAGCTCAAAGCATCAGACGCCAACGCGGCCGCCGATAAAGCCATCGCGAAGGCCGCCATTCTCCCGAAGTCGGCACCCGCGCCAACACCGCCGCCTACGCCTACGCCAAACACCGAAGGGTTCGCCGATCTCGAGGCGGAGATCAAAAGTAAGACGACCTTGGCGGCGGCCAACGCCTGTATCCCGATTATCCTCAGCCTCCCGGAACCGGAGCGGTCGGCCGCAATGTCGATCTTCAAAAAGCATCGCATCGCCATGCGATGGGAGACTGGCAAAGTCGAAGGCTCAATCCAACTCAGAGCAATGAACATCATGGAGTGGACCACCATCGAGCGGGCAGATGCCGGACTCATCCTCATCGAAGCCATGGAAGGTGAAGAAAAGGCCGCGGCGCTCGAGGCTCTCGAGGTGCGATGCTTCGAGAGCGGGTGGAAGCTGAGGAAGGCGCCGAAGCTGGCGGTGTCGGCGTCGTGACGTACCACCACGAAGACGGGCGCGCGGCGCAAATTGATCGCCTGATCCGGGACGTGATGAAGCGCGAGGAGCGAGAGCGACTGATTCGCGATCGCGTCGTCGTCTCCCTTTGGGTGGCGTTCTTATTCGGCATGTTCGTTTCGGCATGCGTGGCCGTTGTCGATCTCGTTGACTGGATTTTGATCAAATGATTCAGCTATCCCCGACGATCCTAAACTCGTTCCAGGCACTCCACGACGAGGCGAGGCCGTGGATGACGGAAGAGAAATTCCGAAAACAGCTCCTCTCTCCGTTTGAGCCGAGCGACGCGGCCGACGCCGGCAATGTCGTCCACGAGGCGTCCTTTGACCATGCCCTGACCTTGAAGGGCATCCCGGTGGCGACGAGCCTATTTTCACTCGATTCGGTCTCCTCCGCGCTGGAGAGAAGGGCCGCCGAAGGTCGAGCCACCTACACGAACAGCGACGGGAACACATGGATGGTCTCGATTGATCTCATCGACGCAATCCGCTCGCACTGTACGGATTGGGGCCGCGGCATCCCAGAGGTTCCGTTCCTTCTGACCGAGGACGAGATCGGGATAAAAGGGGTGCAGTTGTCCGGGAGAGCGGACTACCTTGGCCGCGGAAGATGCTACGAACTCAAGACGTCGGCCAGGGTTAAGGCCGAGGGTTACATCCAGAGCGCGCAGCGTCTCATTTACATCATCCGGTATCGAGTTCCGTTGACCATGATCCTCGCCCAGGTCAAGATCACTCACCCCCGTGGGCGACCGGAAGGCATCAAGGGCCTCGTGGCGCTCGACCGATGCGTTTCGTATCCGATCGACCCGGAAGACGATGATCTCCCGAAGCTGCAAAGCCTGATAGCAAACTGCATCACGTTCCTGCGGACTGACCAGGCCATGATCAACCACGTTCAGACCAAAAGGCCTCCGGTACTCCTATGACCCATCCATGTATCACCGCGGTGCTCAAGGGCCGAGGGGGCGCCGGCAACCCTGAAGTTCTCATGATGATCCTTCTTGTCTTGAGCCACGACGAGCACCACAACACCGAGGGCTCGTTTGAATGGCTTGCGAAGCTCTACGGGTGCAACGACCGGAACGCCAAGCTCCTGATCGCCAAGCTCAAGGGCCGAGGTCTCCTGAAGGTCTCGAAGACGGCGCCATCGTCGGGACACGTTCGGAACGTGTACCGCGTGACGACGTGCGATCACCCGGAAATGGTCTTCTCGCCGGCCGAGGTGGACATTTGAGTTCCACATGGCGGGCGGCCGTCGACTGGCATGCGACCACGCTGAACTCGGAACTCTCGCTGATCTTTTCGATCCTGGCAGACGGCGCCGGCCAATCGGGTGAGATACGGCCAGACATGGCAGCCGTGGCCTGGCAGTCAAGATCGAACGCTCAAACCGTCCGCAAGGCGATCTCGTCCCTCGTCGACGCCGGATTCCTGGATAAAACCAGGCCCGCGGTGTGGCAAATAAGCGACACGATCCTCGAGTGCCAGCCGAGATGTATCTGTCCGGGCGCCAAGGATGCCCCAGGACGCGCCGCAGCGCCCAGACCCACCCGAGAGGTCGCGGCGGTCGCCTGCGTGTCGGCTCCAGCCACGGACGAAGGCGCCGCGGCCATTTCATACCAGGTCGTAAGGTGCGAGATGGCCTGGAGGCGAGCGTTCGCGACCGAACCGGCGCCCGGACTCCTTCGGGCGATGGTGAAACAGGCCGCGGCAGCCGGCCCGATAGACGCGATAGGGGCAGCGTTCCGGGAATACTTGTCCCGGGTGAAGGATCCGATGTATCTGAACCTGCAAAAATTCTCCTCAACTTGGGGCGCCTACCTGAAGGCCGCGGCGGTCCCTGGAGGAAAGAGCGACGACGCGTTCCGGGCAGTCTTCGGTGGCGGGGTGGTATCGAGCCTGCCCACTGGAGACGAGGATCTATGAGAACCGACGCCGAGAAGGCCACCGCAGCCAGGCGGCACTACCACGCGGCGCTCGATGAACTTGCCGCGGCGAAAAAGATAGGACGGAAAATGCTCCACAAAGAACTCAAGAAGCAACTCGGGGTCCGGCACATTTCAGAGCTTTCGACTGAAGATTTATCAGACGTCGCCTGGACCCTCGAGGCGGAGGCTGCAACGCTATGAGGAAGCTCTCTCAGATTCCAGCGCGCTTCGTCCGCGAGATGCGGGCGAGGCGGGAGAAGGGCGAGACGTTTATCGCCATCCGCGACTGGATGATGTCTCGAGGCCAGTCGATCTCGCCGAGCGGGGTCTTTGCCTTGTGCTCCGACATCCCGGTGTGGAAGAACCGGCGTGAGGCGGTCCGGGCCCGCGTCAAGGCCGGGGCGAACAGGGAGGAAGCGGCCACCGCGGAGGGGGTCAGCAAGACGTCCGCTCAGAGATGGTGCATTGATCTCCCAAGGGCGGCCACGACCCAGAAGCGGAGGGCTCCCCTTTCGTGAACCACCAAGAGGCCGGCGCCGTGATCTCCATACTCGTGAAGGCCTACCCGACACAGGCTCGAGACGAGGCGTTCCTGACCATGCTCGCCGGCGCCATGATGGCCTCGGGAGTCACGCTCGATGGTGCTCGTTCACGCGCCGAGGAGTGGATCCGGTCTGAACGCTTCTGGCCGGCCATCTCTGACATGGCTCAGAGACCAGAGCAGAGCACACGAGTGATGGCGCTGATCGCGCCGGCAAACCCAATTCCAACCGAGCGAGGGCTCGAAATTCTAAGAGAGGCAATCCGATGAAAATAAAAATAGCCGAGTGCAACAAGTGCAAAGAGGCCGTGATCTGGGCGAAGTCCAAAAAGAGTGGCGCGAACATGATGTTCAACGAAGAATCCGGCGGCACGAGCGCGGACCACAAGTGGCAGCTTTTCGATGACGAGGGTGTGCTCAAGGCGGAATTCGTTGGCGGCGGCGGCGATGACCTCCGCTCCTCGCACTTCGACACCTGCCCGGCCAAGGACGGAGGAACGGAACGTAGGGCCGCGGCGGAACCCGCTCGTCGACCCGCGGTCTCGTCGGCGCGGCCCGCCCAGGCCATCAAGTTCGAATCAGCAACTATCGAGCCGGGGTCGGCGCTCGTCACGATCCGGTTCGGGAACCTTGTGTATTCTGGGGAATGCCGACTGGTATCGGAAACGTCCACGAAGGGCGGTCGCCCCGAGCCGCCCCGAGGCCAGGCCGCGAAGCGCAGCGATGCCGACGACTCCGAGGATCTATGACCGCCAAGGCCGTGGCCGACGCGAAACCATGCATAGAACTCGATCTCGACGAAGCCCGCGCCGAAGTGGCCGTGCTGCGGAGTCTCTTGGACGCATCGTCCAGCTCGGACAAGCGTTTACGGGCTCATCTGGCGAGTGTCCGCGATTGGATCAAGTACGCGGGCACGGTGGCACCGACCGCTTCGGTGCGACATGCGAGCGAGGAGTAACACAATGAGAAAGACAATGAGCGAGCAGGACATCCGGCTCGCTGCAGCCCAAACGTTCGAGAATGTTTCGATTAAAAACACAGCGGATACACACGAGAAAGAAAGGCCGCATGATCGCCTTGTCCGCCTGCAACGCGAGGACGACGAGATCCGCGGCCTGCAACGCGAGGCCGACGAGATCCGCGGCATTGACGACCGCGACAGAGCGCGGGCGGGGCTGCTCCTAGCACTCTTCGCACGCAGAGAGGCCGATAGAGCTCTTATCGAGAGCCTCTACGCCCACCCCGCCCACCCCTACGGCATTGACGACCGAGCGCAAAGGTTGTACTCCCGCATCGTGGCCGATCAAGCGCTTATCCAGCGCCTCTACGCCCGCATCGAGGCTCCCAAAACGGTTGCCCAGCCAGCGACCGACGACGAGCCAGCGGAGTGATTCGGATCTGTTGCCGGCACTTCTACCCGCTCGACCAGGACGGACAGTGTCGGTTCTGCCGGCGCCGCGACGACACCAACGTCGTGATCCACCTGCACCAAGGGCTCATCCACAGCGCGTCCGCGTCATGGCCGGCTGACATATCTGACGCCGACGACGCTTACCTGGACTTCGAGGAACTCGCCGAGTTAGAGCAGTTCGATCGCTTGCGAGACGACGGATTCGTCTCGCATCCAATTTTCAGAAGAGACGCCGTATTCATGAAGTTTGTCCAGGTCATCCAACAAAAGAGGGAGTGGCTTCAGACGTTTCATGGCCTCTGGGGAGCACTCAAAGAAGTTGACAAACGCCTCTCCGCCAGCCTCGGCGCCATCGGCCGATGTGAGGCAGATTATTCGTGCGGCCATCGGAGCGGCAGCCCGCAACATTGCGCTGAGGTTATCCTGCAAGGCGGCCTCGTCGATGATGAGCAGTGAAGTGGTACCACCACGGAGGCTACTAGCCGCGGCGTTCTGCGCCACCGCTTCAATGACAGACCTGGACGAGTGCAGTTTTGGAGTCGCGGTCGATCGAAACGAGATCCGTTTCGCTGGCTTGTCTGATATCTCCAAGGCCTCCTGAAGCCACGGCGGCATCCTCGAGAACGGAACGCGGATCTTCTCGTAGAGTAGTGTCTCCGCCTCTTCCTGCGTCGCCTTGGAAATCTGAACCTTCTGGTTCCGGTTGAAGGCCGCAAGGTGGAACGCATAGGCCATGGTGGCCGTGGTCATAAAGACTTGGCGGGACTTCTGGATGCCACAGACTTCGTGCCGATTGAACAGTCCGAAGACCTGGGCCAGATACGCCCACGTCGGGAACGGCTTTTCGGACCCCTCCCCCTTCTCGCGCTCGTCGGTCGTGACCCACACATAGGACGGCTTACCGTCCTTGCGCTTCGTGGTCGGGTCGATCGCCGTCAGGAACCCAGTCGCTGACTTCGCCCACCGACCAAGGAGGGTTTGTCGCCACTCGTCCAACCGGGCCGCCGGCAAGTCGACGTCGATGTACTCAACGTTACCCTCCATCGCGGATCCTTTGGTGCCTGGCCTCGATGTCCCGAATCGCCCGGGCGCTCTGTTCTTGCGAGAGCAGATCCTTCTGGTAGATCTTCAAAACTTGCGCGAGCCATGTTCCGACCGGCATTTGCTCTCCCGCGGCCCTCGCGCACGCCCAGTCGAGCGCGTCGCCGGCCTCTGTCTCGAGGTCCGCGAACAGCATGAGGATCATCGTTTGCGCGGCCTGCGGCCCCAGTCCAATTGCCCCGGCGAAAGTTTTGAACCAATGCGTCCAGGCTGTCGTGACCATAGTACCTCGCCGCTGATATAGCGGCACACCCGCAAGGAAACGCCCACTGACTTCCGGCGTCGGACGCTGCCGGCTGCGAGGGAGACGCGTTGAGGAAGGATGTCTAGCCACGGCACGGCCCATGGCCCCCACAAGGGCCTGTATACGCTTCGTGCTAGCCAAAGCGGAAGCCTCGTATGCGGACGATGGATCTTCAGTTGGAGGCGCAGGGACGTCACCGCTATTCCCATGATCCACGCCAGCCCCTTGATGTCGTTCACCCGGGCCAGGATCCCCTTCAGGTCCCCGTAATACAGGACCGGGAGCTGTGAAATCTTCTTCCACTGCCGGCTCCCAAGCTCCTTGATCTGCGCCTCCGCTTTCGTGAGGCAGCCCTCGCACATCATGTAAGCCCTGGCCCGATCCGTCGGGATGCATTTCTGTCCGCACTCCGGCGCCTGGCACGTGAGCACTCACCGCCCCCTACAGTTCATCGTCGGAGTCAGGCGTCGGGGAGAGCTGCCAGTTCGCCACGCAGGCGTCGGGTGAGAGCTGCCAGTTCGCCACGACGCGCTCGATGGTCTTGAGGTTGTCCTCGATGATCCGCTCCGGCGTCTCGCGGGCCTCGTCGAGCCTTCGCTGTCGCTCGAACTCGATCTCTCCACGCAGCCCCAGGAGGCATTGGGCGCCACCGCGGTACCACTCGATCGGCTTGGCCCGCTCGTCCTTGTCCGACTGAAGGAGGCAGGCGTTCTGAAGGTTGCCGTGCGTCCTGTCGATGATGCCGAGAATGGCCAAGAAGGTTTGATCGTCAAACGTCGGCTCGCTGAGGTCTCGTCTCGATTGTGTCATGCGAAATGGTAACACGAGCGACGTGCACGAAGCGCCCCGACTCGTGTTTCATGCAGTGCCACTTGAGACGGATCACCACCGGGCCCGCGATCTCCACGGGAACCATGCGAGCCGGGACCCGTCGATGCTATCAGAACGGCTGAGTCGAGGTTCCGAGGCCGCCGAGGTCGCCGGATGTTCCGGGCTCAATCTGCGCGTTCTGCGAGTCGTGGCCTTCGTCCTCAAGGGGAACGGAAGGATCCTGCGAGGGCGCCAGCGCCTCAGCCTGGGCCCGCATCTCCTCGACCTTGGCGGCGTTGACCACTGCGGCGTTCCCGGATTCGGTGATGACTGACCCGATCCCTGGAATCCCGCTCTCGCGCCACCACATCGCAAGAACGTTCCGGGCCTCGGGCGGCGCCAGCATCCTCGATCCGTTCGCCACCGAAAAGAACTTCTCGAAGAAGGCCATCCGCTCGCCGCGGTTCACGGCCTGAGTGGCGCCCTGGAAGTTGTAGTCCTGGTCAAGCGCCAGCAGGAGTTTCTCTCGCGGGACGCTCCGAAGCGCGTCGATGCCGAGATCGCGCCCGGACGTGTTGACCCGGTCGTCTGCCGACACGTGATCTCGCAAGAGGAAAAGGATCTGATGGACGGCCGGCCGAAGCTCGCACTCCGTGGTAACCGCCGCGGTCTTCGTCCTCGAGAGCGACTGAGAGAAGGCCCGCTCGCTCTGGGTCGCAGACACGCGGTTCAGCGTCACCGCGCCACCGCGAACGGGCTCCGTGGTCGACTGCGTCTGGTCGATGTTGGACTTGAGGTCGGCGATTAGGCGCCACATATCCGGGTGTGGCGAGTCCTTCATTAACGGTCTGATCGCGTCAAGTTGATTCACGCTCCAGATTCGGCCAGGCTGAAAGAGCGTGCTCACGTCGGGAGGCAGGCCGGCGCTTTTTGTGGACAACCAGACCGGAATGACGCTGAGAAGAAGGGCGTCGAGGTGGAGGTTATACATCTTGTCCATGTGGGTGTACATGGGCGCGGTCTGCTTCAGGTCGGAAAGCCCGAAGAACGAACCGGACTGAGGGTTGTTCCTGAGCGCGACGTAGGGATACATGCCGTGGGCGAGAGGCATCTCGGTCTTGCGGTTGATGATGGTCGAGCGATTCAAGACAATCGCGTAAGGAACCTCATCGTGCCGGCGCCAACACTCGAGAAGCTCGACCGGCCGGTCGTCTTCGCTGAGGCTGTTCCAGAGCATTGACCGCCACCCGCTGATACCGAGCATTGTCGAGACTTGTTCGTCCCAAGTCGAGATCGAGTTCGTCGGGCAGCCGTTGATTCCATGCTCGACCTGGCCGGCGTGGAAGATGCCGCCCGGCTTGGCCCGATCGCGCACCCATCGCGCCGTCTTGACAGAGCGCTGAATGATGATCGGCTGGTCTTGCATCTCGTACACCCGAGGGTCGAAACGCAGGCTGAAGATGTCCTGGTTCGAGATGTCCGGCGCGTTCCTCTGCATGACGTTTTTCCAGCCACTCGACGGCTTGTCTGGAATGGCGCCGAGGCCGGACTTCTGAACGATGTCGCGCCACGCGTTGAACAGCATCCGGCTCTGGCCAGGGAAGTCTTCGCGCTGGTCGTCAGGATCAGGCGCTGGTATTCCAGACCGCATCGAGGCATCCTGGACTCTTCGTTGCCAGTCGTCGACCTCGCCAGGCTGAACGGTCAAGAAGACCTTGGAATACCGCGGGCGGTTTGAGATCTTGAAGACGTTGGTGCCGTAAACGCGTTTGTTCCGGATGGCTATCTGAAGGGTGACCGGCCAGTTGTTGACGACTAGGGTGTGCTGGATGAGCCGCTCAACCGCCTTGGAATTCTGCTGATCCTCCTGCCCAATCCCTTCGGCCTGGACCCACGGGCTCGCCGAGAGCATGATGTCCAGCTCGGCGGAGACCGCGGTGTCGATCGCGCTCGCGCCGTAGGGAATGTGAAGGTTGCTCCTCCACATCTCGTGTTTCTTCCGCGGGTCTCTGATGTTCCCGAGGTAGAGGCCTGCGTGAGACACAGCCTCGCGGTAGAGGCCCTGGCAATTCAGCTCGAGTTGAGTGTTGACTTGGGTGAGCCACGAGACGAGATCGTCGTGGCCCTTCGCCCCAAAGCCTCCGAGTGGCGCCTCGGTGTCGGTCTCTTCTCCGACGGCTCCGAGCGCGCCAAGGGCCGGTGGAGCGACGACGCCCACTTAGGCGCCTTTGGCCAGTTCCGCGCGTCTCGAGTTAACCGCGGCGAGGATCCCTGGCACATGGAGAACCATCGCACCGTGACGAACTACGAACTCATCCAAGGCGTGCTTGTTGGCTTTCTCAATGATCGCCATGGCCTCCGCCTTCGCCAGATCGACTGCCTTTGCCTGTTCCGCTTTGGCGAACTCATCCAAGGCGGGCATGTTGGCTTTCTCGATGATCGCCATGGCCTCCCCCTTCGCCAGCTCGATCGGCTGTTCCTCTTTGGCGACTTGAACCTTCTTCGGCTTTGATACCTTGATCATTGTGATCTTCCTCGGTTTTTCAGGCATTGACGCTGTTCCAGTACGAGTCGACCTCGCCGATTTCCCTTGACCGCTTAATAGTACCGTCTTCGGCAAATTCGGCCGGGTTGATCTCTTGCGTGAGCCACGCGGAGTGCGCGTCATAGAGGTCATCGACGAGGCCTGGCTTGTTGTACTCGCTCCCAAAGGTCCTTCCGGTCTTCTTGTCCTTCTTCCGCGTGAGTCCGCCGTTCATCATCTTCAGGCTCTGTTTGCAGGCGGGGTCCCAGATGATTCCAGGCCAGCCGTCTGGCCGGCGCCTGAGAAGTGCCCGCATGACCTGTTCGCGCGTCTCGAGGTGAACGTAGGCGGTCTGGAGGTAGATCCCAGACGACGCCAGGACGTCCGCATCGGTGCGCTCCGTGGTCGTGACGATCGTCGACGGGCGCACCGCCTCGGGAAGCCCGTGGTCAATCCACTCTCCTGTGCTGTGCTGGAACCACGGGGTCTCAGGGTAACCGCTCTCCGGGTCGTTGATCTCGTTGATGATCTGCAAAGCCCGCGTCATCGCCTGTCGCTCGATCTTCTCGATGTCGAGCTGGCCGCTCAGATACAGAACCAAGTCCCTGAACTGGTGGATGTCGATGTTCGTCGGCGCGATCTCTCGCAATACCCACACGCGCCCGGTGTCGTCGATCTGACCCCACACCACGGCCGGCCTCGAGGTCCCGAAGTCCCAACCGCGGTAGATCGGCAACCCTGGAATCACCCCGGGCGCCGGCAGCGTGAAGGCCTTCGTGCCCCGGCGAATGAACTCCGGGAAGTAGGCGTCGCCGGCGCGCGCGGACCAGTTGATCCCGAACTCCTGATCGAACTCGAAGTCCGACTCGAACTTCGCCTTCATCGAGTCGAACCACTTCCGGGTCCGCCTGTGCGCCTGGCACCACCACCGGAGGGTTATGAGGCAGTGACCCCTAGAGGTCGCGTGAGCCTCTATGCCGTCATCGAAGAACGCTGGATATTCCACTCAGCGCGTGGCGGCGTGGACGATTGCGAAGTCCATCACTTCAACCTAATCAGGGAGCGCACTACTGACCGGGACCGCTTCTTGCGCCAAACCCCATCCCCGGTGTCAGACTCGCGCTTGCCCGCTGGCCCCGTCGGCGAGTCACTGGCGGCCGTAGCAGGCGTCAATGCTCCGGCAACCGCCCTAGCCCGCTGGTACTCCTCGACCCGTACCCCGCGGTTGTTGCCGCCAATCTCGATCACGCCAACTTCGCGCAGTGCGATCTCGGCTAACTCGCGGACCACGGTTTTACTCCTTGATCGCCTTGACCACGACATCACTGACCTGCTCCGGGGTGAGCGAGTTCGGATGGACCCCCGTGGGCAACTCCAGCACCTTCTCCACCGCGGCACCGATCTGCTTGGCGGTCGCGTCATTGGGCATGGCTACTGTGTTGGGCGCAGTCAGCCGGTGCGCGAGGCCGATCATAATTGCCGAAATCAGCATCAGCGCGACACGCTTCGGCTCAGTGAACACCAACCCGATATCGCCACCATCGGCCACCTGCTTGACTGCTTCGATGACCGCCCCGCCAACCGCCGCGAAAACCCACGCGAGCTTGTTGTTCATCCCCTGCTTGACTGCGTTGTCCATAAATCGCTGCCTTTCTGATTCGGTATCTACCGGCTCAAGTATTCCGCCGATCTGTCGGCGCAAGACCTTGACCTTGAGCCATTTGGTAAGACCCATATTACCTTACGGGGTTACGGTCCCGGTGGAGGGTCTAGACACCGAACCCTCAACGCGGAACTGAACCGAGAACGGTCCAAGCCCCACCGCGAGGAACTGCTGCTTGAACGCCGAGGATGAACCAACTTGGCGTAAGTTGGCAGAGACGTTCTCAGCCACCGGGAATCGAGCAGCATTGCAGTAATCCAGAGGGCCTTCAAGTGGGCCACCAGGCCCAACTGGGGTGATGTCAAAGGCGATCACATCCCCGATTTTGACCGTGAATGGGCCAGACGCATTGACCCCTACCACGGGCTTGCATGGATCAAGCGGTGTTGCGGTGGGACTGGGCGCGGGCGAGGGTGTCGGACTGGGCGAGGCCACAGATACAGGAAGAGGCGTTGGACCATCACCACACGCTGATTGCGTAGCACTGTAGCAGCCCACGCTGAACAGGAGTGAGGCATAGAGAAGTTGCCGCTTCATTTCGCGCACATCGTCTTGTTGACGGGATCGGGGTAGCACGGTAGCAGCCCACTTGGCACACACTCGAACGGGATCGGGGTAGCACTGTAGCAGCCCACGCTGAATAGGCGGCCAACAATGACCCCGTCGGTGGTGGTACTTGTCGCACACTCAAACGGGGTCGGGGTAGGTGAAGGTGTGGGAGTCGGCGCGGGAGCAGGCTCCGAACTCTCAACACGCCCGCTCTTGTTCAGGGGATTGAGCACCTCAGCCCTGACCGCGAACGAGCAACCTGGGAGCAGAAGGGTCGCTAGGATGACAATGTACTTCATTTCTTTACCTCGTCGCCGCGTGAACAACTTCAACGATGAACCAAGCACCCAACAATGCCCCGGTCACAGCCTGATTTATCCGGTATCGCTGCCAGAACCCAACTATTCGCATGATTTTCGCATGGGCGGAATCCGTAACTTCTCGTAATTCGCCAGCCGTAGATCGTAAAGAAAACGCTCCTGATCCGTACAGGTCCACCGTTGCCCGAGCGGCGTCGGGGGGATACGTTGCTCCTGTATCAAAAGGCGACCTTGGTACGAGACTAAGAGAACCTCGATCGCGGCGGTCTTCGCCGCCTGATCGGTTTTCAGTTGCTCTATCCGAGCCTCCATCACTGCCTTCCCGTCGAATATCGCGAAACTCAATCGGAGCAGCAAAAGGGCCAGGGCGACCGCTGATGAGATTGTGACCTTGGTTTCTTTCGACAGCGTTCCGGTCATTCAGCATCACCTAACCCTCCAACCCGTGTCTACGGGCAAACCAATCTCTGGCACGGGCGGTCCCAAGCAACCACGTCATTAGAACCAGAATCGCTTTCAGCCCAGGCTTGCCTTCGAGGTACGCCTTAATCTTGTTGTCGAGGACACTCATGGGTGTTTCCTAATCGCGATGCGGGAGTTGTGGACTGCCAGAGCGGCATTGACCGCAACCGCACTCCAGCGGAGGACGGTGGCTCCACGGTTGTGCCCGGCTCTCCGAAGTTTCCAGATGGCGAGTCCGGTTGCGGATACCCCGGCTAGCTTGAGTGCGAGCCTGCTCTCAGCATCGGGGCCAAGCGGGTTACCCTCGGCGCACACGTTGCATCGGCGTAATGCCCAAGCAGTAGATCCCAGGTCTGCGGCGTGGGAGGCTACAAGCCATGTGAGGTCGGAAGCGAACTTATCGGCTACGCGCTCGACCGGAACCACCGGCTGAACCTGCTCACGGGCTCCCGCCTCGGATGCGGCGACCCAGAGACTTGAGGCGAGGAGCAGGGAAAGCATCAGCACACGATCCCGGCTGAGGTGCAGATGATGGAGCGCTTCGCGGGGGTGGCGTCAACGAAGGCGCGGTTCAGTGCAGCCGCCGCTGCGTTGATGTCTTCGTCTTGGCGCGCAGCGAGGAAGCCGACCACGATCACCGCATCACGGAAAGCCGCATCGGTCGCGTAGACGATGCCGGGCGGAATCAGCACGGGCGGTTTTTCTGCCGCCGCTGCGACTTTGGCGAAGTCGTACTCAGCCTGAGTACAGTCCTTCTGGAGCTTGGCGACAGCGCAGGTCTTGGCGTTGTCTTCCGCGCGACGCGCTGAGATCTGTGCGCTCAATGGCGCAGCGAGGACGAGGACGACAAGTGCGGTGAGTAGTTTCTTCATTCTGACTCCTAGTAAATCGTGCGCCAGGCGTAGACGTCGGCGCTGTCTTTGGCGCAGACTGCGTTTGTGTCGGCTACGCCCGCCGCACCGGCGACGTAGTAGGTCGTCCCCCGGGCGGCGGCGTTGCAGGTCGGGCGGGTTCCGGTCAGAAGCTGAAAGCCGCCAGAGCCCAGTATCCTTGCCTTTTCCTCGATTGCCTGTAAGTTGGTGCCTGTCGCGAGCGGCGTGCTGGCGTAAAACGAAATAGTTGACGCGCCGGCGCCTTTGCCCTGTCCTGAGGAGAGGATGAGATTGCCTCCTGCGAGGTCTGAAGTACCTGTCGCTGCGGTCTGCATGTAGATGTCACCGCTGTACACTACGGCATAGACGTTGCCGTTAGAATGAGTTCCGATACCGTACCACTGCCGCGACGTCTGGCTCAACGCAACAAAGTTGCCTGTGCCATTCGTCTGCATGTAGATGTCACCGTTGTACACTGTGGCATAGACGTTGCCGTTGGAATGCGCTGCGAGACCTATCCAATCCCGCGTTGTTTGGCTCAGGGCAACAAAGTTACCTGTGCCAGACGTCTGCATGTAGATGTCACCGTTGTACACTGTGGCATATACGTTGCCGTTGGAATGAGCTGCGATAGCGCGCCAATCCCGCGTTGTTTGGCTCAACGCAACAAAGTTGCCTGTGCCAGACGTCTGCATGTAGATGTCACCGCCGTTCACTGTGGCATAGACGTTGCCGTTAGAATGAGTTCCGATACCGTACCACTGCCGCGACGTCTGGCTCAACGCAACAAAGTTGCCTGTGCCATTCGTCTGCATGTAGATGTCACCGTTGAGCACTGTGGCATAGACGTTGCCGTTGGAATGCGCTGCGATTTGTCGCCAATCCCGCGTTGTTTGGCTCAGGGCAACAAAGTTACCTGTGCCAGACGTCTGCATGTAGATGTCACCGCTGTCCACTGTGGCATAGACGTTGCCGTTAGAATGCGCTGTGAGACCTATCCAATTCCGCGACGTCTGACTTAGGGCTACAAAATTACTCACCGCTCCTGTGTTGATGGTATTGCCAGCGGCGAGTGTGAGTGCTCGTCCCGCGGTGGCATTGTCAGTTGATTCCATCCAGATTTTCTTATTCGCGGAACTGCCAAAACTCAGAGCGTTACTTGGAGTGGTCGTCCCGATTCCGACGCTGCCCCCGACATTTACGCCGCCGCCCGTGGTAATGGACACCGCTGTAGCGCCCTGCGCAGTATTTCCAAAGGTCGCGATATTGCCTGTGCTACCACCCGCGTTGACCGTTAGAGGGACGGTGGTACCTGTCACAGATGCGGATCCGATGATGGTGGCTCCGCCCGACGTAGTCGTAAGATGCGCGCCGCAGGCGATCAACGACGAAGCGGAGTAGAAAAGTCCGCCAGCCGTACACCCGGACGTAACCGTAGAGCCGGATGTGATAGTCAGCCCCGACCCGCAATCCACCATGTTGGAGATCGACCGCAAAATTCCACCCGCCACGCAGCCGGATGTGGCTGTGGTGCCCGAGGTGATTGTGGTAGTACCGGTAGTACCGCCGCCGCAACCGGGACCGTAGCACCCCTGGGCGTCGGCCTTCAGGGCGAACAGGACAACGAGACAGACCGCGAACAGAAACTTTTTCATCGCTTCCCTATGGTGTAAATCGAAACGTACTCAGCCAGGGTCCCGGTGTCTGTTGCGTCATCGGCTCCAGACAGCTTCAGCCCAACCCGACACGAGTCGTAGATCGCCACCGTCGGCATTGTGTAGGAACCGACGGCCGTCACGTTGAACGGAACCTGAGCGGTCGGTGGCGTCGTGGCCGGGTACGCCGGCGCCCACGAGGCCTTCGGGCTTGTCCGGCATTGTAGGCGGATGTCGATACCCCCGGATGCGAGGCTGAGTTGATCCACGGACACCTGGACCGTGTATCCAGAAAAGGTTCCGACTGGAAAGCCGCCGTTCGTGTCGGCCGTGCCGCTCGCCAGCTTCCGCCACCGGAAAGAGGCACTTGTCAGCGTGACGGCCGGCAAGCTTACGGTGATCGACGCCCCGGACGCCTTCGCGATCACGGACTTCTCGTATTCGACACCATCGCTGTTGGAGATGATGAGCATGTCACCGACCGAGACAGAGGTGAATGGAGACCCCGAGACCGCGGTGACGGTGGTTGAGGCGGTGGCCTGAATGAGCGCCGTGCCGGCCGTTCCAGGAGATCCGCCGAGAACGAAGAACGTTTCCGTCGTTGTGTTCAGGTTGTATCTGAACAGCTCTGTCCGAACAATCACCTCGGCTGAGGCGGGCCGTGCGATCGCTATGGCGATGAGAAGAGAGGAGAGAAACTTGCCCATCGCGACCCCTTGCCGGCGAACCGCGCCGGACTTGTTGATGATTGGATTGACGATCATGCGCCGAAGTTCCTGGTGACGAGACTCGCGCTCACGTTCGCTGCCACCGCGGAGGTGAAGAGAACGCGGGTGTAGGCAGCCACGCCGCCGTACACACGCGTCCCTCCGTTGGCGACCGAGAGCGCTTCGACGAGATAAGGCTGCATGGACTCATTCGTGGCCCACACTTCAACGTCCACCGGGCCACCGCTGTTGCAATCGACGGTCAGGATTCGCTCGCGCGCGGATCCCGTTCCGATCCATCCGGCCTCGGCCCCGGTGCCAGAGAACAGCACGCGGAAGGCGAACCCGTCGGAGGCGGTCAGTATGTCGATCGCCTCGTCGACGAGGATTGAGTAGTCGGTCGGGAGCGAAATCACCGTCCTCGCCTCCCAGCGCGTTCGTTGCGCCTTTCCAGGAGTGACCGGGACTAGGCCGTCCATGTTTCCATTCCGAACGTAGATGACGGAGCCTGCGACGAGCTGCGTCGGAACTTTATTGACGCCGTCCGTTGAGAGGGTTGTGGAGGATCCGACCGTGACCAGCGTTGTCGGGTCCAGGCGAGGCTGATAAAACCCGTGGGTGAGGCCGTCGTGCAGGTAATAGGCCTTCTTGGAGGCGACGGGTAGATCGAAGCGCCGAAGGAGTTGTACGAGTCGAGTAGCGTCTTCCATCATTTCCTTTTTGCCGCTTGGGCCGCTTGGGCGTTTTCCTTCCGGCGGTAGGCGTTAGATGGCCCTTCGGTCCCGGGTTGTGTGTTCACGATGAGGTCTTTCATGGCTTCCTCAAACGTTATTTTGCCGGTCATCATCTGGTCTAGCTTAAACCCCCAGCCACTATTCTGAGGCACCTGTCCAATCCCGGTCGTCGCCGAGAGGGTGTGCTGCGAGGCGGCCTTGCGCCTCGCAGCTTCGTAAGCGACCACTTTGAGCCACTCGTGGCCGACTCCTGGACCATTGACGACGGAAAGGAGTGCGCGTATGTCGCCGGTGTCGTAGGCCATTTCTACGCCCTTCACGGTTTGATTGAGCGCACCAAGGGACGGAAAGATAGAGGCTATCGACTTCGATCCGACACCCCCGCCCTGTCCGAACGCGGCGTTTGACAGCGCGGCTTGGGCGAACGGAATCGACGGAACGATGTCCTGGAGAATTCGGACCCCGAGGTGTGGCGACCGATCGCCCGACACAATCGCCTTCAGGACCGACTTCCCGCTCTCGACCGGATTTTCAGGGTCGAACTCTCGCCCCTTCTTTTGGTCTTCCGTTTCCTCGCCGGCCACATTGGCGCCCGTCCCGCGACTGATACCTCGGAGCGTGTTACTGATCTCTCCGAACAAAATCGCCGCCGTTGCAGTCCCTATCGGCGACTCGAGTGCCCGCGGCGCCGCTTTCTCGAATAGCCTGGCCGATGGCCCGGTGTACTGGAGGCCGAGTTCCCTGACGACGTCCATGGCGCTGCCGTCTGCCTTCAGTCGGTTGGCCGAGTTGCCGGACCCCTGAGAAAGGGCTGAAATCTCGCGCCTGACAATCTGGATATTCTTCGGGTCCGTCAACGGGAGACTTCGGTCGATGAACTTCAGCGTCTCTGGTCGCATGTGCGGAATCAGGTCCTCGAGTGCATCGGCGACTCCGGTTCTGGCCGCACGATCGGCCGCGACGACGGCCCGGCGGGGAATGTTCCACGTGGATCCGGACGTTCCGAACTCTCTTTGATTCGGGCTGAGTCTGGCCCCAAAAGGCCTTCCTGCGTGGTACGCGACGTCGGTGGCGAGCGACTTGCCGGCGCCGAGGGTCGCCTTTAATGTCTTCCATGCCGCGATCGTGGACGCAACCACCTCGCCGTGGCCTTTGTTCTTCAGCGCGTCTTTCGCTAGAGGGTACGTGCTTTGTAGCCCGAGGATGTTCAGGAATGGGGCGTGGCCTAGCTGGAGGAACGACGACGCGGACGTGGCGACGTCGGTGGCCTTGCGGTATGCCGGGTCCATTTTGTCGACCCCGCGGACGACTGCGTTGATCGCTTGGACGACGTCGTCGTTCCTGACGATGTTCTCCCAGTTCGCGGTGGGTCGGTCTTTTGCAACCGCTTCGATGAGGTCTGGAAGCTGAAGAGATCCAAACGTCTCTTCGGCCTTCTCGCGGACTTTTTCCGCGGCTCCGTCGGAAAGTTTCTTCTTGACCCCGTTCTCGTCCTTCCCGAGAAAGGCCGAGGCTTTCGCCATCTGATCGTCGAGGATGAGCTTCCACGTCTTGGGATAGTTCTCCGGGGTCCGATCCATTGTGGCGCCGGCCTCGAGTGCCGCGGCGTTCCGGGCCCGGCGGTCCAGGTCCAGGAAAAGCTCGTCGATGTCGAGCGGCCTTGAGACACGATCCGAGTCCTCGGTGCCGAGTTTGACGGTTCTCTCTTTGTTCAGGGACGCGGCCCTGGACTGACCGACCTGATCTAGCGGGCGCTGGATGTTGTCGGTTCCGTGAACCGGCTTAGGCGCCCCCTTTGGCGTCCCGGTTCTCGCGAAGTATTTCTCAACGAACTCGGCGGCCTTGGCCGGATCACGCTCGCGCGCAACCTTGTGCGTTTCGTTTTGGAAGCCTTGGATCATGTTCGTCATCTCCTTGACCCGGGCCTGCTGCTTTTCTCCTGCTGGAAGTTTCCCGTCTTCGATGAACGCCCGAACTAGTTCGATGTCATCGTTGGTCGCGTTCATCATCCGAAGTTCGGCCTTGATGTTCCCGGCCTGCTTCATTCTGGCGTCGGTCTTGTCCCCCAAATTATCTAACGTGTCCGCGGTGGCGTTCATCCCTTTGGCGTCAAGCGCGCCGCGATGCGTCTCTCCACCGAACAGTGCCCCAACAAAACGTCGCACGGCGCCACCGTCGCCCTTGCCAATCAGGGAGAATTCTTTGTTTTTGTAATCTGGCAGCCTGGACGCACCTGCGTCGCCCTGGGGCGCGTTGGGAGCGCCTGGTTCCATGGGGCCATTGGGAGTTTTCTGGGCTCGCGTGGCGCCGGCCTGTTCGCGGAGCTTGGCTCTCTCGGCGACGGCGGCATTGAACCCGGGCGTATTGAATCCTCCGTGCTGCTTGGCCAGATCCATGATCTCTGCGACGTCGGCCTTCTCGACGCCCGGAATCCTTCTCGATGCCTCGCCCATGAGACTCCGGGCGAGACCGCGCGAGAATTTGCTTCGGAGCATTTCGGCGGCGAGGCCGCCGCTCTTGGCGTCGAGGGCTTGCATCTGCTGTTCGATGTCGGCCAGCTCGGCCTTCGTCCGTGGTCGACGGGCTTTCCTCTGCCGTTCGATGTCGGCCATATGCCGTTCGATGTAGGCCATATCGGCCATATCGGCCTTCGGCTCGGCCCCTGGAGTCTTCTTCACCGAACCGTGGGCCATCCCCTCGTGGGCCATCCCCTCGTCAATCGGGATAAATAGAGGCTTCCCTGGGTCGGCCTCGGCCGCGGCTTTGATGCGATCTCTGACCGCGACGCCGGCGGCCCTGGCTTGGGCCTCGTCCATGCCGGTCCTCGATACGACGAAGGCGAGATACCTTCCGTCGTGTTTGCTCGGTTTCTTTTGAGCGATGATGTAGAGAGCCTTGTCGAGATCGTCTTCAAATTCGACCTCAACTTTTTTGCTTCCGACGCCATACCGAGGCTTCTTCTCCCCGGCTTCTCTCGGCAAGGGAAGCGCCTCCACAAGCGCGTCGTTCCCGCCATCTTTGACGAACTCGTCGACCTGCTCTCTTGACTGGAATGGGTCGATGTCGATGATGGCCTGCCTGACCTTCTGCTTCTCCGGTGAATCGCCTTTCCCATCGAGCACTTTCATAATCCTCCTCGGCTCGAGTCCGGTTCGCTCTGCGATGGCAAGCACGACATCGTGAGCCTGTTTTTCTGTCGGCAAACCCTTCAAGTCGTTCGCGATTCTGGCCATGTCGGCTTCCGCGCCTTGGCGGTAAATCTCGTCGAAGACCATGTCGGGGGTCTGCTTTTTTATCGGAGCGACCTCGTCGAGACCCGTGAGGTCTTCGTCCATGGCCGACCTGACGACCGCTTCCGGCTCGATGTGCTCGATCGGTTCGACGACATTGGGTCGGGCGAGCGGCGTCGGATCTGGTGGCGGTGTCGTCGCCACTTTGACCGGAGCATGGACCGTCCCGCCAGACGCGACCGCGCTGGGCGCCACGGGGGCGACCATTGGGGTGATCGTGGGAACCCGGGCCCGGCCGCGGATCGCTCGATCCGCCGCAGTAGACACGCCCCTCGAGACGCCCCGGGCCGCCACCCCGCCGGCGACGGCCGCAGCGAACTCTGGAGACGTGAACCCGAACTCTCTTCCGACTTTGATGATCTCGGCGCCCTGCATCGCGTTTCCGGCCACTGACAGGCCCTTCAATGCCTTCGATGCTGTGGCCGGGCTCGGAATCCAGCTCGTCGGGTCGGTCAGGACTCTCACGCCCATATTCAAGGCGGCGCCCCTGATGCCTCCGCCTACGGCCTGTCCCGCGGCATCCCCGGCCGTATCTTCTGATCCGATGGCTCCGGCCTGGCGCAGCGCCTCGTTCACCGGAAACGAGAACGTCTCGTCTACGACCTGGAACTTCCGCTTCGCCCATTCCGCCTTTTTGCTCAGTACCTTGGCGGCAGAGGAGTCTTTCCTGAGATTGCGCCACAGGTCGATATCGGCGTCGAGGTCTTTCGTGTTAAGGCCGGCGGCGAGCTCGAGCTCTGGCACGTAGTCGAGGACGGATCGCATCAGCTCGGAATCGGACGCCCCGGCCTTGACCCGGAAGGATGCCAGAAGTTCCGGCGGCGCTTTCCGAAGCTCGCGCGCGAGGTCGCGCCATGAGATCCCGCTCATTTTGCCTGCCTGTTCTTAATCCCCTCAACGATTTTCAAGATGCCGGCCAGCACTGCGGCTCGCTGCGGATCGCCGTCTTCATCGGTTGGTCTCCCTTGGGTTGCCTTCTGGGCCGCCGCGGATCGCATTTGGTTCTTCAGGTGCTTGATCTGGAACTCGATGTCGTCGCGCTTGTCCGGTGCGTACTCAATGCTTGCTTCAAGGCCTTCGACGGCTTTGCCAGCGGCGATGAATTCTGCCGTTGTCATCTCGTGCGGCGTCTTTGGGGCGGGCGGGTCCTTGCTCCATCTCTTGCGACGGACGTCGGCGGCCTCTCGCTCCTTGAACGCGGCGTTCTGTAGGGCTGATCCGATCGCCATGGCAACGCGCGGGTCTTGCTTCAAGTTTTCTGGCATCTGAGAGACCACGTCCCGGATGCCCTGGGCGGTGTCGGTTCGATTGAGAATCTGAAGCGTGTCGTTGAGTGCGGGATCGTCCTTTTGGCCCTTGGCCTTTTCGGCGGCAACTCGTGCCCTGATGTTGGCGGCGATGGGCTCCGCCACTTCCGCCGAGATCCCCCTACTTTGGGCCATCGCCAGAAAGGCGTCGGCGTCGACGAAGTGATTCGCGTCGTCAACGACCGCCCCGATCGTTTTCGAGCCTTCTTCGTTGAACTTCGCCGCGCGCTCGGCCGTCTTGGTTCGCTCTTGGATCGTTTCTCGATCGTTCAGCCCGGCCTGTTGGATGTTCTCGATGTCGAGCTGTCCGGCGATCTTGGTGTCGAGGGCCTCCCGCTCTTCGCCCTGCCTGACGAGGGTGTTCGTGACACCGGAGAGATTTGCGCGCGCCTGCTCGCTCACTCCGGCCAAAACATCGGCGGTCTGTGACCTCCGGGCCCACTCCTTGAACCAGGAAAGGGCGTTCACGGTCTGCCGAATGAAGGGGCGGTGTAGAAAGAAGGTCGACTGAAGAAGGGGTTGGCCGATCCGAAGCCATTGGCCCCGGATGCGACCGTGGAGGGATTAAGGCCCATAAGGCCTTTTGAGGTCGGCGTGGTCGGCGCCTTCGCGCCCTTGGCCGCGCCGAAGATCGCGGCGCCGTCATTGACCAGATTCGCTGCAAGGCCCCACCCGAACCCGGGTGTGCCACCCTTGCGAAACGGCGGGGGGGCGACTGCCTCGCGGCGCTTCTGAAGGGTTGCCATGACCTCTGGCGTCAAGGCGGAGTCGAGCCCGTTGGCTTTCGCGAACGCTGTCACGAGACGGATTCTCTCCTGACGGCGGTCTTCCTCCTGGGCCTGCTCGGCGTAGTAGGTCTGAACCTGATCGTCGTACTGCTTCTGCTCAAGGCTCTGCTGAGAATTCGCCTGTTTTTTCTTGGCGACCCCGCCGAGAAGGTTGGCGACTCCGGTTGCGATGGCTGCTATTAGAAGGGGATTCATGCTTATTTTCCGATACCGTTGGCGATCTGCCATTGGAGAAGGATCCGGTTCCAGTCCTGCGTTGCGCTCAGACCCTTGTCGAACTGGTAATTCGAGTTGTTGATCTGCTGCGTGAGCGACCATCGCTCTTGTTCAAGACCGTAGTAGGCCAGAGCCAACTTGGCGAGGCCTTCTTGTCGCCTGAAGTCGTTTGACTCACTGGAAAGGAGATACTCCCGCTCGCTGTTCAGGTGTGCCTGTGCCCGATCAAGGGCCGCTGTCCGGTTCCGAAAGCGCGCTGCGTCGTTCGACTGCGTCGCGGTGTCGTCGATTGCTCTGTCCGCCTGGGAATAGTTCGTCTCGGCGCCCCGGCGGGCGCTGTCGAGCCTGCGATCGGTCCCGGTTGACCGAAGCCCGCCGCGGCGAATGGCATCAGCCTCGACGGCCTCCTGGTTGATCCCGGTGCGCCCGAACGAGGCCCTGAAGGCGTTTGTCTTCTGGTTTCGGATCACTTCCGGCGTGTAGGGAACGCTCTTGTCCCACCCGTCCATGAAGCCTTTGATTTGCCCTTCGAGATCGTTCTCGAATGGAGTCTTGGGGGGGCGAGACCATGGAGTGAACTCGTATTTCGGGGTTTGGGGGTTAAAGGCGCCGACCTTCGATGTTCCGCCGCCGCCCGGTGCGCCCCCGCCCGGTGCGCCCCCGCCCGGTGCGCCGCCGCCGATGGCTCTGCACCCACGTTCCTGTCCTTGCCATTCGTAGCCTGGGGGACACGACTGCGGAGTCGTGCCGCCACCGAGGGGGTTGAAGGCCTCGCCCTCGCCACTCCCCGGGACCCTGGTTGGGACCCTGATTGGGTTTTCTGTCTCTCGGGGGTCGTACCAGTCGCGCGGCATGTCGCCATCCGCGTTTTGACCGGAGCTGAATCCTGGGAACGTGTAACTCATCGCTCAATCCACCGGCGCTCGAACGGGTTGTAGACAGGCTCGCCGTCAACGAATTCTGGTTGCGGCCCGTTAGGGTTTCCATACGACGGCCACCTCCCGTATCGCATCGAGGCGCCAGTCGAACCCGTCTCTATCTCCCCAGCCTGAGTCCTGGCCGCGGCGAGGTTTGGGCGAGGCCTTCGACCCCCTGGATCGGATCCGGGAGCAGGGCGAGCAGCCCTGAAAGGCCTTGACCCTTCAAGCGGGCCTGGACGGATCACCGGAGTCCAAGGCCCCGCATCGCACCACGCTTGCGCGGATCCGCCTGTCCAAACATCGGACCGGAAGGGCCACCAGGGCCGCCGGCGCCGCCCATAAGAGACGCGATCATGTCGCCACTCAAGGGCGCCCCAAACCCGGCGTCGGACGACGGCATTCCCTTGTTTACGGCCAGAGGGTAGTTGTTCTCCAGAAAAGCTGTCTGGTTGACGGAATCGGCGCCGAACTCGTCGCCACCAAGCCCTTCGGCGCCGAACTCGTCCATGCCTTCTTCGCCGAGCATCGCCATCGCGTCTTCCTCGGCAAACCCGGCCATTTCTTCGCCGAGGCTATCCACAACGGTTGTGGTTGCCAGAGGATCGTCCATGGTCGGCGCACCGGGCCGGCTTTGAACTCGAAGTGTAAGGCCTCGAAGTGCCGCCGATGACACACCCGCGTTCGCTGAGAATGGAGACATCATGGCAGCAAGAATACCGGGACCGTCAAATCAGAAGAACAGCACCGTGATCGTGAGTCCGGCCTCTCCGACCAGCCACGCGGTTTTCGTGTTCCAGTCCGAAAGGGCGCCGTCAGACACCGGTCTCTGTGGCTGAGGGTACTGTCTGACGACGATGTAGCCACAAGGGACCCGGTCGAGCCCATGCGGAACCTCTTCGGCGGCGCCGGCGGTGAATGTGTAGACGCTGAGTCCCCTTGGATTAGATGGCCCGGCCGACACCTGCCCGCCGATCACGCGAAGGGCTGTCGATGTGAGAAGCGGCGACGCTCGAGCCGTTTGGGTCAGTTCGTTGATCTTGGATCGGACTATTTCGACCTGGTCCTGCGTCATCCCTTTGGCGATGCTGATCTGGACGATGTCTGCGATTGGCTTCACGGTTGCGCTCCTTCGGCGGCCCATGCTGGCGCCTCCGGTTGTGGACGACGAGGTTGGATAAAACTCGGTGGCAAGAGACAAAAGGCCGGCGAAGGCGACGCCTGGGGCGAATTCGTTTGGGTAGACACCCACGTCACTGCGACTTCCCTTGAATTCCGAAAACGTCGCGCTCGAAGTGAATCTCGTTCAAGTCAATCGCCGGACGGCCGGCATACTCGACCTCGGCATGGAACTCGACGCACAGCGGGGTCCAGCCGGGATCTTTCCGACCAAGGCTGATTCGCTTCAGGTTCCTGTCTGGGGTCACGTTCAGGCTCGATGTGTTGACCCTGGTCGCGCTCTCGCGCCCGTCCTGGTACACGCGAGTCGTGATCTCTGCGTTCGCGCTTGTTACGTCCAGATGGATCTTTTTGAGCGACGTCCGCGATTGTGGTTCACCGAACGCCTTGAACCGAGCTTTCGCTCTGATGTTCGTTGGCTCGAATCCGGCGTCGTGGTCGCCGTGATCCATCCGCATGACGTTGTACCCACCGAAGGAGCAATACGTCACGTCGTCAAGCTGGGCCGCGGCCACGGGGGCGCACTGAACCCCGGCGGCGGTCGAGTCTTCAGTCCATCGGCGCGTCGTCCACGTACCGCGCCGCCAGTTGTAGACAAGCTGGAGGTCCAGGAGACGGCCACCGAAGTCTTCCGCCGGCCGGCCGATCGAGATGCCGTACTCCGTCCGCGCGGCGTCGATGTAGGCACACGAGAACTCGAGGCTTTCCGCCGATGCCGCCTTGATGATGTCGCTGATCTTTGGCGTCGAGACGCATGTGCTGCGACCGCCGCTCGAGGCATACACGCCGTCTCTGTCGATGAAGAAGAGAAGTCCCTCTGCGCTCTTCATCGAGGAGTGCGACTGGACGCCATGGTCCGACGAGAAGACCGAAATATCAAAGCGGACCCCGTCGGCGTCGAATCCGCTTTCGATGACCTGGTAGATCTTCTCCGTCGTACCGACCATCAACCGGGTGTCCCAGGCGTGTAGCCCGCGCACTTGGGTGGCGCCCCGGGCGTCGAATGAATCGAAGGTTTCCGAGAATGTCTCGAAGCGACCGACGCGCGTGCAGTACAGTTGCTTTTTGTCGTGAGTCCACAGCCTCTCGTTCCACTTCTCAACGCTGTAGGCCTCGGCCGGCGGCAGACCGTTCTCGTAGCTGAACGGGTCCCCAAGGCTCGCGTTCGGCGCGTTGTCGGTGTACGTGGTCGAAGAGAGGGGAATGGAGGCGACGTGCCAGAGCTGCCCCGCGTCATTTGGAAGCGAGCGATAGATGTTCTTTTTGGTGACCTTGGGCTGCGACGAGTTTGGGATCAAAGACAGCGCCACCGAGGAATCCACCGCCAGGACGATCGTTGCAATAGGGGACGGAGGGCTCTCGTCCGTGAGGTCCGTCTCGAAGGTGACGAAATACTGATAGGTGCCGGCGGTGATCTCTCCGCCGGGCGAAGAGACGGCCGCGGGGGCGGTTGCCGGAGCATTGACGCCTGCTACGGCCGCCAGTGACTCGCCGATCCTCCAGAGGCCCCCTCCTGGTCTCGCCCCCCAAAGCACACCGTTGTTCGCCGCGAAGCTCCACGGCTGAACACCTGGGGCGAAATAGTCCGGGGTCGGAATGTCGACGGCGCCGTAGCCGTCCTGTTTTTGAAATCGGTCGTACTCGCCTATGAGCATGACGCCGGAGTCGAAGAAGGCCAGGCCGTGAATCGAGGCCGGTGTCGCTTGAGCACGACCCATCCCTGGATACCCTCGAGTCATCCGCCGAGAGATTCCGCCTCGCCTCGATAGTTTCCGCTCGACGACGTCCCAGTTCTCGAGTGCGGAACACTCATTCGCCTCGATAGATGCCGGAGCCACAGAGCGATTGAGCCCTCCTCCAAGGTCGGTCAGCGTGATCTGGTCAGACTTCACCGTGTTTCGTACACCGTTGTGGCGCCGTAGCCGTAGAGGCCGCCGACCGAGTCGTAGTCTGGCAAGATCTGGATGGCCGAGTCGGTCGGAACCGCGGCCATGTTGTCGAAGTCGTCGAGCGATTCCTCAAGGCTCTTCATCGCCGCGGCCTTCTGCGAGATGTCAGCGTTGGGGCGGATCCCGAGACACCACGCCTTGTTGATGATCGCGTCGTGCAGGCCCTCGGTGATCGCTGGAACGTTTGCGTCCACCGCCATCGTCAGGCTTGGAACGTACTGGAACGTGATCCCGTTGAGAAGCGCTTCGTTTGGGGTCGCGCCGACTCTGGCGTATCGACCAAACGGACACCAGTCGATCGGATCGCGCCCTAAAACAGTCCCGGTCGAAAGCGCCACGCCGACGTTCGGGCCATAGGTCACGTCCATGTACCCTTCGGGTTGCCGGTTCAGGCGTTTCCCGTCTCGCGTTCGGAGCACCTTGCGAATTGCGACCGCTCCGACTGGAAAGGCATAGATGTTAGTGCCGGACACGATCGCCTGAGTGTCGACGGAAAGGAAGGCGTCGGGGTTGATCCTGATTACTTTCATCTGGACCCACAACAACGCGCGATTGAGTAACTGGTTGAGCTGCGGAATCGTAAACTGGTCGGTCTCGTCTCCGGCCGGCTCCTGAAGGAGTACCTTCAGCCCCTCCCTCATGTCGCCCCGGTTCACGGGCCGGTCCGCTGCTCAGAAACCCGGCGGTTCTTCTCGACCATCCTCTCGGCGTTCAGGCACGAGCCGGGGTGAGGATATCCGCCCTTGGCACATCCGTCGCAGTCGATGAACTTCCACGTCGACTCGTCTCCGAGGTCCGATGGAATCCGGCTGATCGCATAGGCAAGAGACTCGCGGAACTTTTCGGCCTGTTCGCGCGAAAGGAAAAGTCGAAACGCGTCCTCTTCGGCGTCAACGATACGAAGGCAAACCGATGGATTCGCCGGGTCCTGGACGGGGTCGACAAAAACGACGAAGTTGCCGTTCACAGCTTCCCGAGAGAAGTCTGTATGGCAGGAGGAGTTTGCATGGTTTTTTCTTTTTCGGCCGCGGCCTCCGCAACCCGTCGATTCTTGTCCTGCATTCGTCGCGAATTCAGGCAAGGGCCATCGTGCGGGATTGGACCTTTGGCGCACCCGGCGCAGTCGACAAGCCTCCACGTGGACTCGTCCCCCAACAATCCCCCAAGCTGATCGGCGGCAGAGGAGATGGCCCTTTTGAATTCTTCAATCTCAATCCGAGAAAGGACAAGTTCTACATCCTTGCCATCAGGGTCGACGAATCCAACACTAACCGACTGTTTCGAAGGATCGGTGAGCGCAGCTACGGTGATTTTGTTTTTCATAATTAGACATCCTACGTCGTTTTTCCAATGGTGAGGCCGTCACTCGAAACAGTCTGAGTGGACACCGGGGTTACAGAATCGTCTTTCATCACAACGAGGTTGCTCCCGCTGACGAGGTGCTTGTTGTTCCACCTGCGCTTCAGCCATTGGAAAATCTGACGGTACGACGCGACAGCGGCGAGTGCTCCGGTCGGCTCGGTTGACTCGCTTTGCTCGAAGATGTTGTTGAAGTAGGTCGGCGACGCACCAGTCCCGACAATGCCGATCCCGGTTCCGACGCCGGTGCTGATGAGGCCGTGCCCGGACGTTGAGCCGCCGGTCAAACTCATCCCGTGCCCAGTCGCTCCGCCGGTTGCCGCGATTCCGTGCCCGACCCCGGTGCCCAGTCCTTTGATTCCAGACCCGGTTCCAGCACCGATTGCCCGGAAGCCGTCAGAGGAGCCAAACCCTTGACCATAGATCCCGTGCCCGGAGGCTCCACCGCTTCCAACGATTCCGCTCCCGGACCCTACGCCGCCAGAATAAAATCCGTGCGAGTCGCCACCGGTTGCGTTGGCCTGCACCCCGTGCCCGGACGTTGAGCCGCCGGCCAAACTCATCCCGTGTCCAGTCGCGCCACCGATTCCAGAGATTCCGTACCCGATCCCGGAGCCCAGTCCTTGGATTCCAGACCCGGTTCCAGTACCGATTGCCCGGAAGCCGTCAGAGGAGCCAAACCCTTGACCATAGATCCCGTGCCCGGAGGAGGCTCCACCGCTTCCAACGATTCCGCTCCCGGACCCTGCGCCGCCAGAATAAAATCCGTGCGAGTCGCCACCGGTTGAGTTTGCGAAAATTCCCCCGTCAGACCCGACGCACCGAAGGCCCTGCGCTCCTGATGCGAAAAGGCCCGCTCCGCCTCCGGCGATATTTCTCGCATGTATTCCCGGAAACGTGTCCTTGCCTTCCGAGTAAATCCCGCAACCACTCCCTCCAGCGATGGCCTCAATGGCGTGCCCGGTGGCGCCGCCAGCGCATGCGAGGCCTGCTCCGGCAAGGTTCCCCTCCAGTCGAACGGCGTTGAAGTTGCCGCCTGCAAACACAAACACGCCCTCACTGCCCCTGATACTGGCGTCGACCGCGATGTTCCCGAGTTTCACCGAGACCGTGATGGTGACACTTACTGGAACCGCGGCGGCGTTCACGGCGGTAATTTCGAGATAGTCAGTCACCAGCATTTCAAGGGCGGTCATCTGGAGGCTATACACGCCGTTCGCCAAGTACACCGGAAGGTTTGTCGTATTGATGAACGCGATGCCGTCGTTGCTGTGCTGGCACTCCCCGGCGATGAAGCCGCCGGCGTAGACGGCCCCGGCAGGGGTTACGGCCTGAAAGTGAATCTTATGCGCGACCCCGCACGGCCCAAATACTGTCTTCATTACGTTCTCCTGTAGAAGGCTGCGGTGAGTGTCAGCAGCGTCGACGGCAATCGTCCGGCGGCTTGAAATTCTTGCGGATAAACCGTGTTTGCTTCCGGTTCGACGGCGTCCTGGCTCTTGTAGTCGCGCCAGTTCTTGTACCAGGTCGGGTCCATGTCGTTCGTCTGGTCTTCCACCGGGACGAACCCGAGCCTT